>OGDF01000438.1_pt1 | contig 67105 bp, 62 predicted proteins | sample 1570141 | NCBI WGS metagenome assembly OGDF01 (sample SAMEA4370581, study PRJEB24528) | human gut metagenome
CTGAAAAACTCTACAAAGTGCGTAAATTCAAGGATTTCTACATATCCTTTCTGTGCAGTCCTACCACAGTTTCTATATGCACCGTCTGTTGAAACTTCTGCTTTTCCGTATCTCTTACGCTCTTGTTAAACCTTGTAAGCCTTGAAAAATCAGGTTTTTTCAAATGTTCAGTGTTTCAATATCTTTGCAGTTCTTTGTATATCTTGCGGGGCGGTGGCAATAGGGTGGCAATGCCACCACTGAACACACCGCCCATTGTTTTCATCTGCTTCATCAGTATTTTACCATGCTACAACACCGCTGACAACTCATATAAGCGTTATATAGGGCATTTATACCCTATACCCTTATATTTTATCATTGACGGTCTTTAGGCTTTCTGACAAGGCATATAAGAATAGCAACCAACAACACCGCCTGAATAATCTGCAACCAATCCATGCTGCTGCCCTTGGTTGAATCATCCACCACGGTCTGCTGCTGATCTGCATTGATGGTTATGTTATATTTTCCATCCACCAATTCAATCTTGCAGTCAACGCCCTTTGCATCAATGCTAAAATTCTGCACCGGGTCAGCATCCTTGACCGCCTTTGATATTTCATCAGCCTGTGTGACCGCATCCCCATTATTTGGATAAACAATATATGTATTGCTTTCATGCTGTGGGGTTCTATCCTGAATAACTGATTGTGATGTGTCCCCGTTTGCTGCCTGATAATAGTTATTTGTTGTATTAGTTGTTGTGGTGGTATTGGTGTCACCCGTACTGTTCACCTTTGAATTATCAACCCGGCTACTTGAATTATCGGTTGTTGTGTTGGTTGTGGTACTATTCACCGTGTCACCGCTGCTGACGGTGCTTGTGTTGGTGCTTGAATTATCTGTATTTGTCACACTGTCAGATTTTGATGGTTCGGTTTTATCATCAGGTTCTTCTTTTTCCGGTTTTGTCGGTTCAGGGGTTTCACTTGGTTCTGTGCCGGGGTCTGTCTCATCCGGCTTTTCCGGCTCTGTTGGTGTTGATGGTTCGGAAGGCTCTGACGGCTCAACCGGGTCTGTTGGTTCTGTGGGGTCAGGTGTTTCCGGCTGCTTTTCTGAATAGTCCAATTTCAACAGTGCATTTTCATTTGTTGGGGTCACATCCGGGATATAAATATTTTCATCAAAATCATAATCACACACCCAACCATTCACTTCAATATTGTCACCGCTGAACAGTTCATTGAGTTGTTCAACAGTATCTTTCAGGGTTGTCACACCTGAAACCTTTGTTGCTACATCAGCACCACCATTCACCGCACTATTTGCATATAATTTTGTTCTTGTTATGGTCATATTTCCGGCATTGCTGACCCCACCACCAAAATCATGTACAGTATTCCCGGTGATCTCACTGCCTGATATGGTACAGGTTGCTGTATACGAACTGTTACAAACTGCACCACCACAACTTACTGCACCACCATTTTTTATAATGCAGTCATTGATTTCAACCTGTGCATCACCATCTATGTTAATAGCACCGCCCTCAAGGGCATAACAGTTTTCAAAAATACAGGCATTGAACACACATGAACCTGATTGAACCTCTACCGCACCGCCAACACATCCACTACTTGAAAGATTTTCCTTGCTTCCAAAATTTTTGAACGTGCAATTTGTAAAGGTTGTTTCATGTTGGCTTGTTATCCAAGAATAAGATGATATTATCCCTCCACCGTCAAAAGTTGTGTTCATCACTTCTTCATGTATATATCCAAAAATAATATAACCATCTGCTGAACCTCTTTCAATCGTCAGGTGCTTGGAACTGCTGCCGATCCTAACAGCATCCCCCAAATCAACAACACCATAAACAGCAATTATATCCCCATCCTGTGAATACTGCACTGCATTCTTAAAATCATACCAATCTGATACTACATGAACAGTTGGTGTTGTTTCTGCCTTTACTGCCATGCTTAACAGATTCACACATAACAGGCATACCACAAGCATACTAACCATGATCTTCTTTTTCTTCATCTTCTGAAACCTCCAAAATAATATTCCCCATGCAAAAGGGTAAAAGTATTATATCAGGGTTTCATATAACGCTTATATAAACGCTTAGTTTAATTGATTGATAACTTGTTAGTGTAAAAGAAAAGCACGGTTATTTGACCGTGCTTTCATTAACTAAATCTTTTGAAATTTTTATCCCTTCCCATATCGTTCATTAAAATTTCATCATGCTTGTCAGATGCTTTTTTCAGTAAAATATTTTTTTCTGATTCATCAGCACATTCACGTGCCTTTTTCATTAGTTCCTGATACTCCTTAATTAGTGTATCTCTTTTACTTTTATTCTGCATATTTTCATTCATATGTTTCCACTTAGATTCAGGTAAATATTTTGAACAATCTTCTGAAAAAATCATCTTATCAGGTTTTTCACCACTTGCTAAACAAATACAAGGGTCTTTGTCTGCATAGTGGCACTTTTTGCAAAGTTCCATATCTCCCCATGTAAAATTATTTTTCATCATTTACCACCACCTTCATTAACTAAAAATCTGTACCTTTTAAGTCTGCAAAATCCTGTTGTGTCAAATCCTGTTCAGGAATTGACATAATATATTCACGTTGACGTTCAGCAGATGACAACCAATTCCATGTTTTCAACTGGTCATCAGATAAGTGCATCAAAAAATCTGTGATGAAATCTTTTCCTTCATTCTGCATCACATCAATAAATTCACCTATTGCCTTTGGTGGTAACTCTTTAATTTTTGTAATAACCTTGTCATATTCACCATTAACGGCAAGTTTGACAATTTCTGATACTTCCATATCATCACCACGATTCTGCATACTTTTTATCGTATTTCTTTTTCATTTCCTGACGTTTCTTTTCTTCATCAGTAAAATCTTCTTTGACGAAATCACCCATTGTTGCCATTCCTTCAATAGTTCCGTCATCTTTTCGTTTAATTTCCATAGATTACCCCGCCTGTTATAATCTTATGCTTCATCAGAATTGTAACACCTTCCAAGACAAAACAAAAGTCCCTAATCTGCACCAAGGACTTTTGCACTGTTGGGGTTATTCATGCAACCCTTCCGTCATATTGTCTACCGCTTCATTCACGCTGTCTGTCAGTTTGGTCATAAAACCGTCAATGTCATCACCGCTGTTCACGGTGTTCTGCATACCTGACATATCAACATTGATTTCAGCGGTTGTGAATCTGTTAATGGCTTCCTGTTCTGCAATGTCACGCAAGTATTTCAATTCTTCCTCTGATACTTCCAAAGAATCCTTGATTTTACCTGTGTTATCGTCAATACTTCCAACACCGTCACCAATGCCGGAATTTGCTATTACATCATTGAAACCATCAGTATATGATGCCGGGTCAGGTACTTCCGTTTTACCAAACAAGTCTGACAAACTGAAATTTGAAACCTTGTCAGCAACACCATCACCCCAAGCTGCACCCGCATTGAATGCGTCTGTTTGCCAACCGTCCTGAAACGCATCAAAGGTTGTGAAACCTTCATTGAAAGCATCTGAAATACTGGTGTAGTCCTCTTTGTTTCCGGCTGCTTCACTTGCTTTGGCTGCATAGTCATCTGCTGCTGAACTGATGCCTGAATAATCAAAACTTACAAATGGCAACTTATTCAAGGCTGCTGCTATATTTTCAATTACTGAACAGGCAGTTGATAACAGATTGTAAAACCATGCTTGTACATTACAGATAGCATTGTGAAATGCCGTCATCATATTGGATGCAAGTGCTGCTATGGCGTTACCGATACCCAAGGCAATGTTTGCCACGGTCAGACCCAAGTTCTTGAAGAACTGAATCACCACGTTCACACCGCCAGTAATCACACCGAATCCTGAATTGGCAATACCTGTCATCTTGGCTATTGCTGAACATACCGCCATAATTACCGCAATCAATGCAATAATCAATACGATAATCCAAACAACAGGACACGCATACAATGCACCGTTATAACCCATCTGTGCAGCAGTTGCAGCCATTGTCTGACCCGTAAGTGCTGCCATAACACCGATTTTTGCAGACATTGCCACTGAATGAATTGCTGTTGCAGCAGCGGATGCAATTTCTATTCCCTTCACAATGCCAAGGTACGCTGCGTATACTGCCAATGCACCAACGACACCATAAATGATAGGACTAATCACTGACCAGTTATCAGCAATGAAACCACCCACCGTTCCGACAAGTTCAAAAATGTTCAATACGATATTTGCAAGTGTTGCCATTGCTTCAATCGCACTATTTACAAAAGTCTGAACCGCCTGACTGTTCGCCAAGTCATTGATTTTTTGCAATATTGGACGGAATGCAACCAAAGCACTGTTTTTCATGCTCTGCCAAACATCTGCCCATGTCATAGGTAATGTTTCAAATGCTGCGTTAGTCTGGTCTGCTGCACCAAGCATTGCTGCAATAATTATATCAGATGTAACTTGTCCCTCTGCTGCAAGGTCTTTCAATTCACCTTGGGTTATTCCCATATAATCAGCAATGGTCTGTGTCACCATTGAACCATTTTCCATGACAGAAGTAAGTTCATCACCGTTCAGGCAACCTTTGGCTAACGATTGCGTCAACTGTAACATTGCTGCACTTGCTTCCTGTGTAGATGCTCCTGAAAGTTTCATCTGCTTGTTCAACTGTTCAGCAAAAACAACAATCTGTTCTGAACTGCTGAACGCATCACCCGCAAGATTTCCGATTTTGGCAACATTTGCAGCCATATCAGAAAATGAACCTCTTGAATTTTGTGCAGCAGCATAGACCATATTGGTCAATTCTTCCGTTGATTGCAGATTGTCATTCATCAGGTTCAATCTTGCTGTTGTGCTTGCAAGTTCATCAGAAATATCCAACGCCTTACCGACTGACTGAATACTGACATAGGCTGCAACTGCCCTTTTGATTGTGTTGGTCAGTTCATTTGCCTGTTGTGTTCCGGCTAAAACTTCCTGATTGAAACGCCCCTGTTCATCCACATTGTCGCGGATATACCTTTCAGTGTTGCCAACAGCATTATTAAGCATATTCTGCTGTGTAACAGCCTGATTCAGCGATCTTTCTATTGCTGAAAGTTGCTGTTCAATTTCATTGCCACCTAAACCAAAAGGATTTTCTACCGAAAAGGCAAGGTTTGCTTGTATCTGCTCTATAAGGGCATTTACCCGTGACATTCTGTTAGTGACTTCATCCGGCAATACATCAACCGTTGCAGCAGTTTGGTCAATCTGCTGTTGCATTGATAATACATCATTCAGTTGATTTCTGATATTTTCGATACGTTGACCAATTTCACCTGTCGGGGGTGCGTTTGGTTGAATATCCAATGTTAAAGGTTCAGGATTTTCAACCAAAGGGTCAGGAAGTACCGGGTTTACATCCACGTTAATCACCTGACCGTTTCCCCCATCCACAACAGGCTGTGCAACACTTGATGCTGTTGGTCTACTTGCTGCTGCATTAAGTTCATCCATAGCAGCAGTTGCTTGATTAATTTCTTCTGTTGCTGCCTGAATACTGCTTGTGTCAACATTTGAACTAACAGCCTGTGATGCTTCATAAGCAGTAGCAGCCATGTTATACATAGATTCAACAACACCCTGTGCAACATTAGAAAAATTGTCCTGTAAGACAATACCTGTTTGAATGGATGACATTTATTCACCTTCTTTCTAAAAATTTCTTTGCTTTATATTTGACTTTATCTAAAAGTGTAGGCTTGGGAAGGCTTGCAATATATTCAGCCTTTACACACCGTCTTTTTATTTCCCACTCCAACACATTAAGATACATTTTTACATACACATCAGGCTTTTCCACCTTCTGCATCTTCTGACGTGCATATTCCAGTTGTTCATCTGTATGCCCCATAACACGCAACAGCATCTTTCTTGTGACTTCATAAGCCGGTGCAGCGGTATTCAAAACCAAAATACCCTGATTAGTCAGATAAATTTCTTTATCCAATGATGTCCCCGGTATCAGGGTTAGTTCTTTGATATACCCGGCATGAACATAATGCTGATTGACACACCAAAGATTTTCATTCACAACTTCAATGTTCCCGTTCATGCTGTCCCCCTGTTCCAACCAGTGCATCTACTTCTGCAATGATCTTCTGTAATTTGCTGATGTACGGTCTTAACAACTGCTGACAGTAAACAGAATTTTTGATGTGTTTCTGATATTTTCCACTTGCTTCTTTCAGTTTCAGCAGTTGTAATTGAATCATTTCCATAAGCACTGAACTTTGTTCAATGGCTGTTTTTCTTTCAGGTGTCACCCGGTCCTTTGTGATTGTCCCGGCTGTATTCTGCTTCACTATGTTCATCAGGCGTTCAGCCTGAATTGAATACCCAAGGCATACATTTTCAAACCGTTCCTGATTATCCATGAAAAGAAAGTTGTTTACCTTGACGGGTTTCACTGGTTTATTCATAAAATTTCTTTTCAAACTGTTTTCAATATGTTTCAGTTCCTTCCTGTTATGGCGTAATATTTTTATCATTTTCCAAGTCCCCCTAAATATTTCTTGATTTTATTTTCAAGCACCTTTGGGGCAATCTTCTGTAATTCCTGTTCGGATATGGTCATCATAAAGTGACCCTTGACCCAACCTGAACGATTGGCTGTCCTGTGTCCGTATTCAACATAAGATGCGTATTCAACCGGGTTCACAATCTTAATGACATAGGTGTCACCAAAATGATTCACCGTAAGACTGTCCGCATATCCCTTTGCTGAACCGTTTTTCTGACCAGTCCAACCACGCCTTAATGTACCACCTTTTTTGCCTGAACTTGCCGGGTACTGTCCGACTGGTGTACGCTTGACAACCAACCGAAGCAACCGGGCAGCAAGTTCCTTTGCACACGATTCCACAAAGTCATCAGGATTCTGTAATTTTTCCAGCTGCTGCTGAAAGTCTTTCAGACCTTTGCAGGCAAATTTTCCCATTTTCCCCATTTGTCATTTCATCCTTCCTGTTTATTATCAAATATTTCCGGGTGGCAGTCGGCAAATGCATCGATAGCATCCCGCAACAAAAATTTACGGTTATATTGCCCCTTGAACGGTTTCAAATTGACTTCTTTTCGTGCTACATCATAAGACTTCCGTTCAATAAATATCTTGTAAAGCATTTGCTTATATGGCAGACCATGCACCCGTTGAATTTCTCTCTGCAAATTCCATTGCTGTATCTGCAATTCTGCAATCTTATTTCTGATTTTTTCCTCTGTGTCAACCATTCCAATGATTGCATTTTCCAACCCTTGCCCGGAATGTGAAGTCTGAACTTTAACGGGTGATATAGCCATAGTGGTTGAAGTTGCCCGGTCAACAAATTCTGACCGCTTTTCATATAACTGTGTGATCTGCCTTTGTATATCACGCCCACGCTGCAAATATTGCTTTGCAATCATGTGTTTTTCTTTTTTAGTCACTCCCTTTTACCACCTTCCTGACAAATAAGGGTGCAGCATTTCCCATATTCAAATACACCCCGGACTATTCACAAAAGTCCGGGGGATTTTATCAAAAATTATACTGTTGCCTGATAGTAAATAGCCTTTGCCTTGTTCTCAAGTACAAAAGAATCATAGGCAATTCTACCTTCTACCAATGAACCGCTGATACCGGGTGCATCCTCATGTACCTTGTATTCGCTTAATTTTGTCGGTGATACAGTTGCACAAGGGTGTGCGACCATAAAACCAAATTTTTTTGGTAATCTTGCAGCCGGAACTTTTACAACTAGTGCCCCGTCGATCATAGCCACAACACCCTTTAATCTCAAATCATTACCAATGTCTGTTTCCATGATAATATCCTTGCACTGCTTAATCAGAAGATATGTGTCAGGCGTAACAACAATAATTCTTCCATTTTCCGGCACTTCTGCATTGTCTAATGCAGTATTCGCCTTTAAGATTTCTGTACAAATATTTTCTTTTGTAAGTTCAACCGCTGTTGGCTTAATTCCCGCACCAGTACACATTTTTGAATAAGTGTGAGTATCTACTTCAGGAATAACTTTCTCACGCAACTGTCTTGAAAGCGCAGTGCTTGCCTTTAATACACCGCCCGTTTCGTTTTCATCCAATTTGTCGATTGCAAATGTGAATGATCTGTCTTTGCTAAGTGTGAATTCCTCTGTTGTGGCATCCAATCCCTGAATCACTCCATATCTTGACTGATTTCCTGAACTACCGTCTCTGTCATAGTCTGACATTTCAGCCGTAGACACCTTATACACTTTTACTGTCTTTGCACCATCAAATTCAAAGTCTTTATTTGTCAGTAATGATGTTTTACTTTCCGTAGTAAACATTTCATCTACATACGGTAAAAATTTGGTTACTAAATTGATAACTGCCATAGTTTAATGCTTCCTTTCTTTTCGTCAGCGAAGCCCCATAGCCTTTCTAATATTAAGATCGTCTGCATCCCCATCCCCCACATTTACTGGTGATGTTGGTACACCCGGTGTGAAACTCTTAAATTGTATTGACTTAGTTGCATTCGCTTTATACTCATTAAATACTGTTTCTATTGTTGAAATGCTCTTTTTCAATGTTTCTTCATCCTTACAGTTCAGAGCATCAAATAACTGTACAGGTAGTCCTTTTTCTGATAACATTTCCTTTGCAGACATATGAAGTTCACGCTGCGCAAGTTCCTGTTCCCTTTTTGCAAAATCTGCATCACCGCTATTCTTTGACTTTTCTTTTGCAAGTCTTTCCTGAACAATACGGTTCACATCTTCCTGTGTAAAGGTTTTTTCCCCTGTTTCCTGACTGGTTGCCGGGTCTGCATTCTGATTCATGTTTTTTTCTTCCATGATTTTCTCCCTTCTTTTTACGTCCGAAGTTGACTAAATTTACCAAACAAAAAAGGCATGAGCATAACTGACCAAATCAATCAAAAATCAGTTATTCCCATGCCTTAACAATCCAATATTAAAGCTAACACTACATCAAGAAAACAGTTAAAATCATGTAGTGCGGTACTCATGCCGTTATTCTGTTGTATATATTATTATACTATATTTAGTGGTTGTAGTCAATAAATGCAGCTTATTTTGTATATTCTTTAGGTTTGGGGATAGTTAAAACAGTATGCAAAAAACCATCTTTTGGTGCTGTTTCTTTTACTTTGACATCAGGGAAAAGTTTTTTCACTATTGCTTCATGTTTTGCCTTTTTCTCTTTTTCATTTTCTGCATATGTAACTTTAATTTTCATCTTCATCATCCTTTCTGTCAGGGTTTCAACAGTGTAACCATTGGGAAACCCCAACCATTCAAAACCGCTATTTTCCTATGTTTCTTGTCATCCGGCAGCACCTAAAACCAAGCATTTGCCACCCTGATGCCACCAACACATCAATCATCTTCATTCAGAATACGTTCTAATTCTGCAATCTTCTTTTCCTGATCATCAACCCTGATACCGCTTAAAATCACATTGCACGTTGCCGTGATGCTGTTAGCAGTCTTGGTGTCAATTTCTCCCTTATAGGTCATATTGGCAACCTTTGCTAATGCCTTTCTGATATTATCCGGGGTATCAAGTTTCAAATTTCTTTTCGCCATTTCTATTCACCTTCTTTCAATAACCATAAACCATCAACAGATGTTAGTATTTCTATAATGCGTTCATCAGATGGGTTGCCATCCACCAGTTCAGACAACTGTTCCGTAGTCATTCTTTCAAATACTTGCTTTTCCCTGATTTGTTCCTTGGTATCAGCCTGAACCATTGCAGCCTTTATCAATCTATCCAGTTTCTTCACAACATCACCGCCTATTCTGTCAGATCATCAATGATAATTGTTAAATCTTTACTGTTAGGGTATTTTTCAGAAAGTTTTTCCAATGCTTGCAGTGCATCATCTACTGATTCACAAGTGCTACATACTGCGTGTGTTATCCCGCTGCCTTTCTTCCCATTCCAAATGTCACCCCTTGCAATCCATTTTCCCGGTTCATCTTCTGACTGATAAATAAAAGCAACCGCAAGTTGTTCATAGCCACATTTTTTCTTGGCTTTAATAATTAACCTGTCTACTCTTTTCATGTATCTTTCACCTTCCTTCATCCCCCAGTGTAGGGGGGTACATATATCTAAAAGCCTTTGTTTTCCTGTATTTCAGGGACTTCTTCACGGCAAAACCGTATATAAAACCCTGTTACTTTGATTCATTTTCTTGCATTTTCGTATTTGAAAAACGCCTTATTTGTTACGGTATCACTTCCGAGTGCATCTGATAGCAGACTTGACAACATCCGTGATATTCAGATCACAATTTACATCAAATCTTTCACTTCTTCCCTGTAATTCCATCAGTTTATTCACCAACAGAATGAAACTAACACGTTCCACCCAAGAATCTTGTAACAATGTTTCAACCTTGTCATGCAGTGCCGGACTTCCAAGCAGCAAATTATATTCATCATTATCTGCTACCACCTTCACCCGGACTTCATCAGCATTTAAGTTATCACCCTTTACATCCCATTCAATGCTTGATATTTCCTTGATTTCTCTTACTTTTTCAATAAACTGTTCACCTGTCATTTTTATTTTCCTTTCTGTGTGCCGGGTAACAAAAGGTAGCAAAGTAGCAAATAATTCTTATTTTATTTACTTTTTCTTTTTTATTATCTATTACTGTAAAAACTTTATAAAAAAATTAAAATATAATAGAAATTCAAAGTATTTGCTACCATTTGCTACCGTCTTATTTTATGCGGGTTTCTGCTGTTACCTTATTTGTTACTATTCGCTACTTTCTGCTACTTTCACATACATTCTTACATTTTTACCGTTGATTTTTTTCTGCTTGCTTTCCACACCAAACAGGCTTTTCAGTGTTCTTCCAAACACCGTGTTACTTTCCGGCTGAAAATTGTTTTCAGCACAATACACCTGATACCTTTTATAAATTGCCGTTGCTGTTTCCCTGAAAATATAATCAGCTCCATCCTGTTCATTGCATTCCCTGAAAAATCCCTTTACAGGATTGTTGAAATCTTCATATTCTTCAATTTCTTTCTGCACCTTCTTTGATTCCGTAAAATGATTATTTTTCACAACCCTTTGCAGTCCGGCAATACCTACTTTCACCAAGTATTCTATTGCTGTGCCTTGTGTCAGGTCACTTTTTATGTTAGGGTTATAATCTGCATCTGATTCACTGAACCGGGCATTGAACGGGATAATGACCAAACGCCGAAGCACCGCCCCTGTCTTGTCCTTTATTCGTGGCATATTGTTGGCTGAAAATATCAGTTTCACATAAGGGTTGAACTCAAAAGGGTCTTGTCCCTTCTTTTCAACCTGAATCCTTCCCCCATCAGTGATCTTCTTGAAAAGGGATGCATCCGGGACAAATTCATCAGATATATCATCACCGATATTTGCCAACTTTACAAACAGTGACGCTTTACTGAATCTATCACCCAAGTTTTTCAAATCCAGTGATGCGACATTATTTTCACCAAGCATCACCGTCAGGACTTTCAAAAATGTACTTTTTCCGTTGGACTTGTCACCTGTCAAAATAAATGCTCTATTAAATGTGTTTGACCTGTAAAAGCAGTAACCAATACATTCTTCCAACAATGCCCTGATTGCAGCATCACCACACGCTAACTTGTTCAGGGTGTTGTCTGCAAGTTCATTGTAGGCATCCGGGTCATAATTCCAAGGAATTTTATTTGTAATAACAATGTCCGTACTGAATGGTTTCAGTTCCCCGGTCACAATGTCATATATGCCATTATTAAAAGCAATCAGGTTTGCATCTGACTGTACTTTTTCTTCTGCCATATCATACATATAATCAAATACTTCCGTCTTTTGGCTTTTCTTGATGTTTGGAATGTATGAACGCATAACCCCGGCTATAACATTCAGGTCACTGCAATACACACCGTCTTTATATATGTGCAACTGCCCGTTGATCTTCACAATATGATGATTGTTAATCATGTAATTGGCAAACTTGTCGAACAGGAATGTGCTGCCAAGGAAAAAAACAGGCTTCTGAAATGCTTCATCACGCAAGATCACTTCCAGTTCATCATCAGAAAGCGGTTGTTTCAAAACGAACTTGTTCAGGATGCGGATGCACTCACGGGTTTCTTCAACCGTGAAGTCATTTGCAGTCAGGGTCAGGATATAATTGAACAACGCCTGATTCCTTCCGTCCCCGGCATCCATATCTAAGAAATCAGCGGTTGCCTTGACCGGGAACAACCACTTGGGTACTTCCTGATACTGCCCGCCTTCTTCAATGTCCCATTCACAAAAGCGTTCTTCACCGTCAATCTTGATGACTTCATAAGACAACTTACTGCCGACTTTTATATCAGCAGTAAGACCAACCGCCAACTGAATATGTGTCCTGTTCCTTGTGATGCTGTGATTCTTGAACAGGAAGTGTTTGCCCCTACTGGTGCAGATCACCTTGCAGTCAAGTTGATATTCTTCAACTATGTTCATCAGGATTTCAGACTGTTCAGAATCGTCAATGTCAATAAGGATGGTATCATCAGCCAAGACCCCGCCAAAACCATTCAGGTTTTTAACTTCATCATAGGTTTTCCACTTGGTTCTGTTCTTCAATTTTTCAATACTTGCCTTGCCTTTGGTTTCTATGAATCCTTTATATAATTTGCTCATAATCATCTGCCCCCTTACTTTCCGCAAGAGTTAATGACCTCAAGAATCTTTTGCTTTTCTTCTTCCGGCAATTCTTTTCTTAATTTTCTGTTTATAGTGTTTTCACTTACTCCAAGTAACTCACCAAGTTTCCACTGTGCAATTCCTTTCTGTTTCATTGCATTACGAATTTCTTTGTTTCTCATATCATTCATTCCTTTCAATTTGTATAATTTAGTGTTGACTTTCACCACCACCACCACTATAATGACATTATAAAGTATTCACATGAATACTTTCAAGGTACTCAAAAGTACCAATTTAGTGAACAAAGAAATGAGGAAGTCAGTCAAGCAGTTGTAAAGGCGTGATGCAAACACAATGTTCACTGATGAATACCCATAAGGTAAGTGACAAGCATACTTGCAAAGCAAGGGTGTGTGTAAAGTAAGCCGGGTAACAGAGATGACACAGCACTTTGTTCATACTTAAAAAGAAAGGGGGCAGATCATTGACCAAACGGATGTATAACGCATCTGTTATTGCCGAACGTATCAAAACACTACGAAAAGAAAAAGGTATCACCCAAAAAGAACTTGCTGATGGTGCAAAAATTGGTTTAAGCACAGTCAAACAGTATGAAACAGGAAAACGTGTCCCTGAAAAGCACAATCTTTCACTGATTGCAAATTATTTCAATGTTCTTGAAGGTTGGATTGTGGGTGATACCCCTTATAAAACCATTTATGAAAAAATAGATGGTGAACTGGGTGAAGAAAGACTTTCAGAACTTCAGAATCAAGTTGAATTTCTAACTTGGTTAGAACGTGACTTTGATTTTCATTGTGAAAACTATTCGGCTGAACAGTTGCAAAAACTTGATGAAGAAATCAGGGAATTTGTTAAGTTCAAGATTTCTCAATTACAAGAAAAATAGCCTTCTGTCATAGGTGTTGCAGCACCTTGAAGGTCAAGGAATAGGGATAATCAAGCACATGAAAGGATGGAACTCATGGGAAAAGTTATTGAATTTAAGAAAAACACCAATGAAAAAATTGACTACTCTATCAAAATCAGTGAAAAAAATGAACCCTATGTTGATGTCACATATGCAGAACACCGTTCTGCTTGGTTAATTTGGATTGAATCACCCACTTATGAACAGGTGGATGCTTTGAGAAAACAGGGGTTGCAGCTTCTGAAACAGCGTATTGCCATAGGATAAAAAATTGACCCCTAACCGTTGCAGCGGTTCAGGGGTCAGGGATAACCAAACACCAACCAAGGAATAGGATGATATAGGCTATGCAAAGACAATTATATCATCCATTACCTATAAATTCAATTACAGAAAGGATGATATTATGAACGGTGGAACAAGAAAAAGGGGTGCTACATGGTCATACTATTTTGACCTTGGAAAAGTAGACGGGAAGCGTAAAAGAAAGGAAAAATGCGGTTTTCGCACCAAGAAAGAAGCAGAAGCAGCACTTGCCAAGGCTCTGAATGAATACAACAATGCCGGGGCAGTTTTTGAACCCACTGAAATCACGGTTGCGGACTACCTGAACCAATGGTTTGACCTGTACTGCAAGACCAACCTGAAATACAACACACAAGTCGGATATTTGCGAATCATTCAGGGGCATTTGATTCCAAAGTTTGGATTTTACCGCCTCAAAGCAATCACCCCGGCAATATTACAGGAATACGCTGTTGAACTGAAAATGAACGGCAATTCTAAAAGTAACATGATCGGTATTTTATCCGTATTCAGTGCAGCACTGAACTATGCAGTTGAACCCATGCACTACATCACAACCAACCCAATGCAGTATGTAAAGTTCCCCAAGGTTGAAAAAAAGCCACGGGAAAGAATCATCTTAACCTTGGATGAATGGCAGAAAATCATTGACCGTTTCCCGGCTGATTCCCGCTATCATATCCCCCTGATGATTGGATTTTATACGGGGTTGCGTATATCAGAAACCTTTGCCCTGACTTGGGATGATATTGACCTTGATAACCGCACTATCAGCGTAAACAAACAGATTGTAAAGCGTAACTTTGGTGCAGATGTCAGGAAGGTTGTTGAAAAGAAGGGCAAGAAAGAACTGCGGTCATCATGGTATTTTGGAACAACCAAGACTGTCACATCAAACAGAACTGTGAAGTTCGGTGAAACCCTGTACCGGGCGTTGAAGGCTGAAAAGATCAGACAGGCAAAGAATGAAATGAAGTACGGTGAATACTACACCATCCATGTCATCAAGGTTGAAAAGGACGAAAAGGGCAATGACATGAAACGTATTGTACCGATTCAGAAATGTGTCAGTTCACCTTTGCAGCGGGTTCACATGGTATGTATTGATGAAAACGGTCAATACACTTCAACTGATTCCTTCAAATATTGTTCAAGGGTTATTCATAAAGAACTGCTGCTTGCCTTTGACTATCATTCATTAAGGCATACACACGCCACACTGCTGATTGAAAACGGTGCTGATGTAAAGGATGTGCAGACCCGGTTGGGACACACCAACATTGAAACTACCTTGCAGACTTACGTGCATGATACCGAAAAGATGGTTGAACGCTCTGTTGATCTGTTTGAACAGGTCACACAGGCAAAAACATCATAATAACTACATATAGACCTGAAAAAGCACTGAATCCGTCAAAAGTTCAACGGGTTCAGTGCTTTTCTTGTGTTCAGTGAAGTTTTTTAGAATTAGGGTGGCAAATGGGTGGCAAACTGCCCTTTTCCACACTTCAAAAACCTTGCAAATGCTTATTTTATGCGGGTTAAACTGCAAATTGTCTCCACATGATAAGTATTCGGAAACATATCTACACAGCAAATCTTTTTAACCTCATACCCTCTTGCTGCAAATATTTCTAAATCTCTTGCCAGGCTTGACGGCTTACATGATATATAAACCATATTCTCAACGCCATAATCAATGATTTTTCCGATAGCCTTTGGATGTATTCCGTCACGTGGTGGATCGAGTATGATATAATCCGGTTTTTCCTCTATTTCATCAAGTACTTTCAATACATCTCCTGCGAGGAATTTACAATTTGAAAGACCATTTAATGCGGCATTTTCTTTTGCCGCCTCGACCGCCTCAACAATAATTTCCACGCCGACTACTTCTTTACATACAGGTGCCATCATCTGCGCAATTGTCCCCGTTCCGCTGTATAAGTCATATACAGTTTTTCCACTAAGCGAATCGGCACCTCCATCAAGTATAAACTCTCTCGCTGTCTCGTAAAGCACTTCTGCTCCAAGAGAATTAGTCTGAAAAAACGAAAACGGCGTAATCTTGAAACGCAATCCTAATAGTTCCTCGTAGAAAAAATCCTCTCCATAAAGTACTTCTGTGCCTTCATTTTTCACTACATCCGCTACACTGTCATTTTCCGTATGAAGTATCCCCTTAAATTTGCCATCATATGGATGGCACAGCAGTGCATATCTCCAGCCCGCTAAAAGTTCTTCCTCATCGAAACCATCCGTCTGCGTTGATGTGATAAGATCAACCAAAATCTCACCTGTTTTTACGGCCTTCCTTACAAGAAGATGACGCAGATATCCTACATGTGAAAGTCTGTGGTAAAAGCTTATATTATTTTTTGAAAAGTAATCAAGTGTAACTTTTAAGATTGTCCTGAAATCCTTATCAACTATCTGACAGTCAGACACTGTTACAAGATCATAAAAACTGCCTCTTTTGTGCATTCCAAGAGCTAGTGGACCATCCTTGTACTCATCACCAAATGAAAATTCCATCTTATTGCGGTACTCTTTATTTTGCGGACTTCCTTTTATTCCAAGGAACTTATATCCTGCTTCATCCTCTGTTCCGATAGCATCAACAATAAGCTTTTTAACCTGCGAAAGCTTCATGTCAAGCTGTTTTTCATATGGAACAGTCTGATATGTACAGCCGCCACAGGCTCCAAAGTGAGGACATGCTTTTTCAGTCTCTAATTCAGACTTCTCTATAACCTGCATAAGACGTCCTTCTGCCTTTTTATGTTTAATTTTATTTACCGCAAACTCTACCTTCTGACCGGGAATGCTATTTTTTACTATAACACGCTCTCCATCCTCTGTAATTACAATTCCTTTGTTTGGGAACTCAACATGATCAACTATGCCGCATCCTCTATATCCTTTTTTCATATATCATCTCTCATCCTAATAAAATAAAATTCCTAATATAATAAAATTTCTAATAAAATAAAATTTCTAATATACTTAACCTAAAAATGGGGACTACATAAAAGCAGCCCCCATAAAAATCGTAAAATTATTTTTCTTCTTTAGTCTTTGGCTCTTCCTCTGCCTTATCCTCAGCCTCATCTTCTTCATCCTCGAAGAAATCATCATCAAACTCGTCATCATAGTCATCTTCGAAATCATCTAAATAATCCGGTGTGAAGAATCTGTAGATTCCGTATACAGCTGCTGCGATCGCCACTACAGCTCCGATTACAGCAAAAATGATAACTGCCTTTGAAGGTTTCTTTTCTTCTTCCTCTTTTTTAAGAAGATCATTTAATTTAGATGCACAAAGCATCTCTGATATTTTATTGTCTTTTAACATATCTTCTACTTTTTTGCTCATAATAACTGCCTCTCCTTATCTGAATTTTATTTTTTGATCCACAGACATTTTTCTATGAATCACTTTCAATTTTATAACTATATCCAGTATATCATATACTGCCCAATTTTCCTAGAAAAATTACAAATTTTAATTATTTTTCTAAAAAAGCTACATTGCATTATATGATCAAATGTAGATCAAAATACCTTTTGGCCATAATGCTGCTATATCTTTTTTAATTTGGCAAAAGACGCAAACATTTTCTTGGTTCCGGCTTTATCAAAGTCCACTGTAACCTCATAATCTCTTCCACCTTCTATTATAGCCTTTACCTCACCCTGTCCGAATTTCATGTGTGTTACACGATCTCCCACCGAATAATCCAGTCCTTTTGAAGTATTTGCACTTGCAAATGAACGCTGGCTTCCTACAGGTGTATATACAGGAGTTCTCTTTCGTGAAGTATTGAATGTCGTAGCATACTCTGTTCCGTATGTAGGTGTTTTTCTGAAATTCTCCCTTGCTTTTTTAAAACTATTCGCCCCTGATAATTCGTCTTTTGATCTCTGCTCATATATTTCTCCGGACATTAGTTCTTTCGGTATCTCTTTTACAAAACGTGATACTTTATTGTATTGCGTCTCACCTCTTATCATACGGGTTCTGGCAGATGTTATCGTAAGATGCTGTTTTGCTCTTGTTATTCCTACATAAGCAAGACGTCTTTCTTCCTCTATCTCACTTGCAGCATCATCGCTTGTTATAGACATATAGCTTGGAAACAATCCATCCTCCATACCGGCCAGAAATACATTTGGAAACTCAAGACCTTTTGCGCTATGCAGTGTCATAAGCACAACATAATCACTGTTATCATCAAGTCCATCTATATCTGCTACGAGAGCTACTTCTTCAAGAAAGCCTGACAGTGTAGGATTTTCCACGCCCTCATCATATGCGGCCGCTTTACTTACAAGCTCGTTTATATTCTCGATACGCTGTTCTGCTTCGTCCGTTCCCTCTGCCTTAAGTTCATCGACATATCCGGTTTCATCTATTATTGCTTTAAGAAGATCAGACACTGAATCCATTTCTGCTCTTGCTTTTAATGACTGGATAAACATTATAAATGGTTTTATCTTACTCTCAGCTCTTCCCATTCCCGGAATGTCTGCAGCCATCTTAAGTGCAGTGTAAAAATCTATTTCGTTCTCATCGGCATAATCAGCTACACGATTTATGCTTGTCGCACCTATACCTCGTTTAGGCACATTTATTATACGCCTTACTGCAATATCATCACGTCCATTATCTATCGTTTTTAAATATGCCAGAAGATCTTTTATCTCTTTTCTTGCATAGAAATTAACACCACCGACTATCTTATATGGTATGTTGCTATTTATAAATCTCTCCTCGAAAAGACGTGACTGTGCATTTGTCCTATACAAAACAGCGCAGTCCTTATATGAGGCATCCTCTTTTCTGACCATATTGTTTATAGCTCTTGCCACATAATCAGCTTCCTCATATCCACTTTCAAGCTGCTCAAAATCAATCTTTGCGCCGGCACCATTGTCTGTCCATAATCTTTTATCTTTACGCCCGATATTGTTTGAAATAACGCAGTTTGCAGCATCGAGGATATTCTGTGATGAACGGTAATTTTGTTCAAGCTTTATTACCTTTGCATCCTCAAAATGCTTTTCAAAATTCAAAATATTATAGATATTTGCCCCACGGAATTTATAAATCGACTGGTCATCATCACCGACTACACATAAATTTTTATATTTCATTGCGAGCAGCCGTATAAACTCAAACTGGACATTATTTGTATCCTGATACTCATCTACCATGATATATCTGAAGCGCTCCTGATAATAATTCAAAACCTCCTTGTCAAGTTTAAAAAGCTCTACTGTTTTACAAAGCAGATCATCAAAGTCAAGCGCATTGTTCTGTTTCAAAGCAAGCTGGTACTCTTTATAAACCATAGCCTGTTTGCGCTTAACAAAATCCCCTGCTCCCTGATTTTCAAATTCAACAGGATCGATCATATTATCCTTTGCAGAAGATATGACATTCAAAAACATCTTTTCTTTATATAACTTAGTGTCTATCTCAAGACGTTTACATATGTCCTTCATGAGTGTCTTCTGGTCATCCGCATCATAAATTGTAAAATTCGTGCTATAACCAAGCCTGTCGATATAACGCCGCAGTATTCTCACGCATGTAGAGTGAAAAGTAGACACCCATATGCTCTCCGAGCCATATCCGACCATATCATCAATACGATCACGCATCTCTCCCGCAGCCTTGTTTGTAAATGTTATAGCCATTATGTTGTAAGGATTTACTCCCATCTCTTCTATAAGATAAGCGGTTCTGTAGGTAAGAACTCTTGTCTTTCCGCTTCCCGCCCCTGCAAGAATAAGTAACGGTCCCTCTGTAGTTACTACAGCCTCTGCCTGCTGCTTATTTAACATGTCTAAATTCATCAATGTAACCTCTTTTTCTAAATTACAATTCGGCACGTCTCTCAGCCTATTGACATCATATCACAAACATATGTTTTTGAAAATGATATAAATGCGAATTTCAAAAAAATCTTGTCATATAGTTTTCAATACTATATAATAAAGCAGTGAGGTGAACAAAATGGAAAATGATACAAAAGCTTTTTTAGCAGACTTACTTGAACAATTAAAATCAATAGATTACATAAAACCTGTTGATATCCCTAACATAGATTTATACATGGATCAGATCACTACATTTATGGATGAGCAGCTTGCTGCTTCAAAACGTTATGAATCAGACAAAATTCTCACAAAAACAATGATCAATAACTACGCAAAAAATAATCTGCTTCCACCGCCCAGCAAAAAGAAATATTCGAAAGAGCATGTACTTACACTCCTTTTCATATACTATTTCAAAAATATTCTGAGCATAAACGATATACACTCTATACTCAATCCACTGACTGAAAAATATTTTGGAAACACAGATGGTTTCAGTATGGTGGATATCTACAATGAAGTTTTCGGTCTTGAGGCTGAAGAGTCAAAAAAGCTTATGAAAGACCTCGGCAAAAAATATAATCTGGCAAAAGATACCTTTAACGACTTTCCCGAGGAAGACCAGAAATTTTTACATACATTCAGTTTTATCTGTATGTTAAGCTTTGACGTATATATCAAAAAAATGATTATCGAACGTACCATTGATAATCTGAATAATGAAGCAGCTTCTGAAAAAGATAATAAAAATAAAAGTGACCAGTAATAATAGCTGGTCACTTTTATTTAGAAAGGTTACTCTTGTTCCATTCTTTTAAATACCATATCATATCCGTCATTTCCATAGTTTAGAGAACGGTTGACACGGCTTATTGTAGCTGTAGAAGCCCCCGTCTTTTCTGCAATGTCGAGATATGTCTTCTGCTCTCTTAACATCTTTGCCACCTCAAACCTCTGTGACAGTGATAAAAGCTCATTTACTGTGCATACATCTTCAAAAAATGTATAACACTCTTCTTTATCCTTCAAACATAAGATTGCATCAAATAAATGGTCTACTGCCTCTGTTCTTAGATTTTTGCTCATTTCAATCTCCTCTTTCCATAAGCATTTTATATTTTAATTTTATCATATTAAAGTTTTAAAGTAAACAGATTTCTTGCAATTAATTTTCCAATGCGCTATTATAATGTTATTGTCCACTGCTTACAATGTAAGCAGCTTATAATATTTTACAGATAATGATTGTACTAAACGGACAATTAAATACAAAATGATAGGAGTCCATTATGAAAAAAGTAGGTTATTTCTTTTTTGCCTTTGTTCCATTCCTTGCGGTTCAGGCAATTCAAATCGTTGCTCTATGTTTTATGATCGGCTCGTCCGTCATAACGGAATCACTTGTCGGACACAGCCTGTTTCCATCCCGGAGTATAAGCGACAGACTAAACACCCTTTGGCTTACGACTGACTTTAATATGATGATCATGCTGTTATATTCTGTAATTACGATTATCATTTTCAGTATGTGGTATTATGCAGGATTTGGCGGCAATTTTCTTCCATCTCCCAAAAAAACTTTTCATCCGCTCATGATACTTGGCATACTTTTTTTAATTCCCGGAGCACAGTTTGCTGCTAATTATATTGTTATGGGAATTTCATTTGTAAGACCTGACTGGATATCCGAATACGAACAGCTGTTTGAAGCATCCGGGATCACAACCGTAACTGTGATAACATTTATCTACTCAGTTATTACAGGACCTATATGTGAGGAGCTTATTTTCCGCGGAATGACAATGAATGCATTTAAAAGGGCTATTCCCTTCTGGGCAGCAAATATAATGCAGGCCATATTATTTGGAATTTTCCATATGAACTGGGTTCAGGGAATATACGCATTTGCCCTTGGCCTTTTACTTGGATATGTTTGTGAAAAAGGTAACAGTATTTATTACTCAATCGGACTTCACATACTTTTCAACTTCTGGGGAACTATCGTATCACAATTTCTGATAATAGATGATACCGTTGCTGCTGCAGTGATAATTCTTATAATAACAATCATCTCACTTGCTGTCGGATTTGTCCTCTTTGAATCTGGACGCAGAATTCTCCGCCGTAAAGCAGTTACAGCATAAAAAAATTCATAATATCAAAAACTGGTCACATTTTTGTGACCAGTTTTTTTGCCTACGAAGCCTGTATTGAGATATTTTGTGTTTCATAATCAATTTGGATTTTTCTATCTTCATATGAATCATAGAAATTCTTTAAAACTCTGTTCATCACAAGATCCACATTCTCTTCACTTGTGTCTACAAGTGTTATAAGTATCTGTGAATTCGAAAATTTTGTACATACATCCACACCTCTTAACGAGTATATGATCGAATTTTCTATTTCTGATATTATTTCATTTTTATTACTTTCTGAATCATCCCACAGATTGTTATAATCCACTGTAAGAAGTACAAGCTGTATCTGTTGCTTATTTCTTTTTGCATATTTCTCAATGAAGTCATGCACCCTCATAAACTGCCTGAATTCAACTTTGTATGCTCCAGGTATAAGTTCCCGTCTGTTTAATATATTTACAATTCTTGGAAGGCTTAAATCCACCCCTGTATCACTGTTGACAGAAGCAATCTCACCATTATAGAAACAATATCCGCTCTTATTGTTCTGTTTCAGATGATACAGTGCTTTGTCTGCACATCTGTAAAGCTCCATAATATCTTTGCCATCATCTTTTGATACAGATACGCCCATTGATAATGATGTATGTGATAACACGGCACTCTCTTCTATTCTTGAATTATATGTATACAAAATAGACTCCAATGTAAGACCTATATTTCTTACAAGCCCGGCTTCTTTCAAAAACAGTACAAACTCATCTGTATCAAACCTGCATACATAATCAGTCTGCTCAAACGAACGCAATATATCGGCAGTTTCACAGAGCACTATGTCTCCTATTTTTTTCCCATAATTTTCTTTTATCTGCTCAAAATTATCTATCTTTATAAGTATGAAAGCTCCATCGCCTATCCGCAGATACTCTGAGATTTTTCTTTTCCCTATTTCTTTTGTATCAAGTCTGGTAAGCCTGTCCTGTCCTCCTCTCTCCTCTAAAACAGGATCATTGTCAAATAATCTTGCCATAAGCTGATTTGTTTCGATAAGTATATCCTCATCTATAATATCCGGCTCTGCATCTATGTCTTCTGACATCTTTCCGTCATCGATCATACGCACGACTACCGATGCAATATATGGATCAAACTGTGTTCCTGCCCCCTTTTTTATCTCCGACCTTACAACATCCTTTTCAAGATGTTTTCTGTAATTTCGGTTGCTCGTCATCGCATCATAGGCATCTGCAATACCTATTATCCTTGCAATAAGCGGTATATCCTCACCCTTTACTCCATTTGGATAACCTTTTCCATCATACCTTTCGTGATGATAAAGTGCCCCGATCGATACATTCTCTATGCTCTTTATCCCTTTAAGTATTTCCCCGCCTATAACCGGATGAGTCTTTATTGTTTCATACTCTTCGTCTGTAAGCTTGGAAGGCTTTGCCAGAATATCATGGGGTATTCCTATCTTTCCTATATCATGCAGAAGACCTACATAGTAAATATTTCTGACTTCCGACTCATTCCATCCAAGCTCTATTGCTATGTTTTTTGCATATGATGCAACCCTTGAAGAATGACCGACTGTATATGGTTCCTTTGCATCTATAAAACTTGCAACCGCTGCAACTGTCTGCGAAGCCATTATCTCAACCTGTTTATTTTTTTCCTTAAGTTCAAGCTCTAATGCTGTCTTTGTATTCCGAAGCTGCTCTACAAGCTTATACTCTTTTGTCATATCTGTGACAAAGATGATCGTACATATCTGCTCATCAAATTTATCCATTATAACGTTTGGTGTTACCTCGCACACTGCCGAGTTATTCTTTGCAATAAATCTGCTTGAGCCTGACTGCATTCCACTTACGATATTCTCAAGATATAAATCTGCATCTGCTGCCGATATCATGAACAAATCATTCAATCTGATATTCCGGTTTTCCTGCACATCTCCAAAAAACTCTTTTGCATATGAATTTGCCATTATGACATATCCCATATCGTCCAGTACCAGAATCGGCATCTTTACGCACTCTATAGTATATTTTGAAACACTTCCCACTGTTATTGAAAATGCATTTCTCTTAAATCCCATTACGTGGAGCATATACATAAATAAAAATATCCCTATACAGCTTACCGGTATAAAAAGCCGGTTTTCTCCGGATATAACTTCATCTAAAATTGCGGATATAAGGATTATAATTCCCATAAATGCAAATGAACGATTTATTTGTCTCTGTCTTTTATATCTTAAATTTTTTAATCCCTTGTGAAATACAATGTAAACAATAATTGTATTTATCAGAATAAATGTTAACTTCAAAAGTCTTACATATCCATCATGTGTATAGAAGCTCATTCCAAATTTTGTCGGCACAAATGTAACCGTTTCAGGTAAAACAGACAGCACAGCACATATAAATGCAAATACTGTATCGGTTACCAACAGCACACACTTTTTGGCATTAAAACATTTACAATAAAATTCAAAGAACCATAAAGAAGCCATTAAAAACGCATACTCCCCAAATATGCTTACTCCCCTGCCGATTGCAGCCCCTGTGTCCGTAGATGATATAGCCATAAAGACATATCCGCTTTCCCATAACATAGAAAAAAGGCTCATCGAAAATACGAGCCTTCTCTCAAATTTATCAAGCTTTACCTGCTTGAGTAAAACCACACCCATCAAAAACGAAATTACTGCCATCAGTAATAACGTAAACCATAACAAAATCGTTAACCACATATTGATTGCTCCCTCTTATTTAATCATTTGTACAGCCCATTATTAAAATTTATAGAAAAATCGTCACTCCGGCAAGACTGACTATCATCATGATCATTCCTGCAAGAAGTACTCCAAGCATTACCGCAGCAACTGTTGATTTAAAATCCATATCCAGGATACTTGCTGCGAGTGTCCCCGTCCACGCACCTGTTCCCGGAAGTGGTATGCCGACAAATAAAAGTAATGCTATAAATGTTCCTCTTCCAGCCTTTTCCTGTAATTTTTTTCCTCCTTTTTCTCCTTTTTCAAGGCAGAACGAAAAAAATTTTCCGATTACAGGTTTATCTGCTCCCCATATAAGAACTTTTCTGGCAAACAGATATATAATAGGTACAGGTATCATATTTGCCACTATACATATTATAAACGATGGTACAATTGGAAGACCTAAAATCTGTGATACCGGTATTGCTCCCCTTAATTCAAATATCGGTACCATAGCAAGAAAAAATATTGTTAAATAATTCTTAATCATAAATAGTTCTCCAATTTTTTAATTAATATACGCATCTGCTCATCTGTTCCTATTGATATACGCAGATAATCCCTGATCCTCTCAGGCGAATTAAAATGTCTGACATAAATTTTATCTGCCTTCAGATTTTCAAACAGTTTTATAGTATCTATCCCTTCCGGCGGCTTTGCAAAAATAAAATTGCTTTTTGAGTCACAGAATGTAAAGCCCAGTCTCCTTAACTCTTTTTGGGTCCATTCCCTTACCTCTATCACCTTTTGGGTTGTCTCTTCAAAATACTCTTTATCCTTTATCGCAGCAGTTGCTGTCTCAATAGTAATCCTGTCAATAGTATATGAATTAAATGAGTATTTAACATCATTTAAATATTTAATAAGCTGTGGATCTGCCATCGCAAACCCTACTCTTGAACCGGCCAGCGAACGTGATTTTGAAAATGTCTGCACAACTATGACATTGTCATATTTGTCTATAAGAGGCAGTGCACTCTCCCCTCCAAAATCAATATATGCTTCGTCTACAACAACTATGACATCCTGATTATGCTTTATTATGTCTTCGATGTCAGATAATGACATAAGTCTTCCTGTAGGTGCATTCGGATTTGGGAAGATCACTCCTCCGTTATCCTTATAGTAATCCTCAGGAACTATCCCAAAATCATCATCCAGCTTTACCTGCTCATATGGTATCCTGAGCATATCTGCCCACACATCATAAAATGAATATGTGATATCCGGAAAAAGTATCGGTTTTTTTGAATTGAAAAAAGTCATAAATATCATTGCAAGTACATCATCTGAACCTACTCCGACAAAAACCCGGCTCTTGTCAAGTCCATAATTATCTGCGATCGCTTCCACAAGGCTTCCAACTGTAGGATCAGGATAAAGCCTTAATCCATCAACATCAAATTCTCTTAAAGCCTTTGCTACACCAGGTGCTGGTGGATATGGATTTTCATTTGTATTAAGTTTGATAACGCCGTCTGTCTTTGGCTGTTCTCCCGGTGTGTACGGGACAACCTTCCTGACGTTCTCTTCCCATATTTTCATCTGTTTTCCTCCATTGTACAGAAAAAAATGCTAACGAAATCACTTTACCTCATTTACATATTTTTGTAAAGGATGTATATTACTCTTAATCAATATTTTTTTAATTTCTATTATAAATATGATTAAAAGGTCACAAGGTATCATCGATGTATGCTTGCATGCAATTCGATGTATACCTTAGTGACCTGCACTACACCGAGAAAGTAGCAATTTGCTGCGAAAACGCAGGAAATTAGCGGATTTCGAGGTGAGTCAGATTACGTGAATGCGTAGCATGTAGTAATCTGATTAATCATAAATGAGGGGCAAAATACCTTTTGACCCTCATATCATAAATATTTATCATGGGGGTATAAATATGGCAAAAAATAGTTCTAAGGATCTTACTATAGGTCCGCCTACCAGACTCATTTTAGGGTTTTCACTTCCTCTTCTTCTCGGAATGCTGTTCCAGCAGGTATATAGCCTTATGGACACCATCATCGTAGGAAAATTTTTAAATGTCTCTGCTCTTGCGGCTGTCGGTTCTACAGGCAGCATTTGTTTCCTTATCATAGGATTCTGTCAGGGTGTATGTGCCGGCTTTTCTCTTCCTATAGCACAGCGTTTCGGTGCAAAGGATGAAAAGGGTCTTAAAAAATTTGTCGGCAATTCGGCAATTGTTTCAGCTATAATAGCCATTATAATGACTGCACTTACTATACTTTTATGTAAGAATATCCTCACATGGATGAACACTCCAAGAGACATATATGATCTGGCTTATCAGTATCTTATCGTTATTTTTGCCGGTATTCCTGCTACTATACTTTACAATCTTTTATCCGGTTATCTGCGTTCACTTGGAAATTCAGTAATCCCTGTTATATTTCTTATAATCTCAGCGGTTTTAAATATCGGTCTGGATCTGCTTTTTATACTGGCTTTTCATATGGGCGTTTTCGGTGCAGCATTTGCTACCGTTTTGTCACAGGCAATATCAGGAGTTTTATGCCTTATATATATAATGAAAAAAATAACTCTTTTACATATTACAAGAGACGATCTACAGCTCAGCAGACAGTATGTTAAAAATCTTATCATAATGGGATTTCCTATGGGGTTTCAGTATTCGATAACTGCGATTGGAAGCGTGATACTGCAGACAGCTGTAAACTCACTTGGCTCAACTGCCGTTGCTTCCATGACAGCTGCATCAAAGATTTCTATGTTTGTAATGTGCCCATTTGATGCATTAGGTTCCACAATGGCCACATACAGCGGTCAGAATGTTGGTGCAGGTGAATTTGACCGTGTCAAAAAGGGACTTGTATCCGCTTCGCTGCTCGGCTCCATATATGCTGTAGCCATTTTTGTTGTTTTGTTTTTCAGCTGCAATTACCTTATATATATGTTTGTATCTCCTGATGAGACAGAGGTTATACGACAGGCTCACCAGTTCCTGCTGTGCAACGCAGCTTTCTATGTTCCTCTCGTATTTGTAAATACAGTAAGATTTGCAATTCAGGGAATGGGATTTTCTGGATTTGCCATGTTTGCCGGTGTCGCAGAAATGATAGCGCGATCTCTTGTCGGACTCGCATTTGTCCCTGTATTCGGTTTTAGTGCCGCATGCTTTGCAAGCCCTCTTGCATGGATATTTGCTGACAGCTTCCTTATCCCGGCATTCATTCACTGTCTTAACAAGCTAAAGCGTACAATATCATGATCATAAAAAGCCACGCAAAACTTTTTATTTAAAGCTTATGCGTGGCTTTTATTTTACTGCTTTTCGGCAAAGCAAAAATTATTTGTTTACATATCCGACGAATCTTTCAAATGCTTCCCTGCCTTCTTTTGTACATTTATATACTCCGGCACATTTAAGCACTTCATTAAATACAAGTCCGATCTCCTCATTTATGATGCCATCGATATTTGTCTCATCGATCTTATCGTATTTTTTCATGAATCCCTCTGCCCAGTCTGCGTGTGACTCAAGCGTCTTGGTTGAACGGAGATCCTTTCCAGTAAGTATAGCATCCTTAAGTTCTGCCATTTCACCTTTAAGTCTTGCAGGAAGCACCGCAAGTCCCATAACCTCGATAAGTCCGATGTTTTCCTTTTTTATATGATGAAGATGTGCATGAGGATGGTACACACCTAAAGGATGTTCCTCTGTTGTTATATTATTCCTAAGTACAAGATCAAGTTCAAAATCTCCGCCACGCTTTCTTGCAATAGGAGTTATTGTATTGTGAGGTTCACCATCTGTCTCCGCAAAAATAAATGCTTCCTCATCTGTATATCCTCTCCATGCGCAAAGTATCCTGTCAGCAAGCTCAATAAGCCTTTCCTTGTCAGCAGCCTTAATCCTTATGACAGACATAGGCCATTTTACTATTCCTGCTTTGACATCCTCAAAGCCTTTGAATATAAGTTCTTTCTCGATTGGAGCCTTTGCCATTGCAAATGTATAATGACCTCCCTGGAAATGATCATGACTTAGTATAGATCCTCCTACTATTGGAAGGTCAGCGTTTGAACCCACAAAGTAATGTGGAAACTGTGTCACAAAATCAAGAAGCTTTCCAAACGTAGCACGTTCAATTTTCATAGGTGTGTGCTTTGAATTAAAAACTATGCAATGCTCATTATAATACACATACGGTGAGTACTGGAAAAACCAGTCACTGTTATTTATAGTAACCGGAATGATCCTGTGATTCTGTCTTGCAGGATGATTAACTCTTCCTGCATACCCCTCATTCTCCTTACAAAGCTGACATTTCGGATACGCACTCTGTTTTGCATTTTTTGCAGCTGCGATCGCTTTTGGATCTTTTTCCGGTTTTGAAAGATTGATCGTTATATCAAGTGTTCCAAATTCTGTATCTGTCGTCCATTTAAGATCCTTTTTGATTCTCTGCCTTCTTATGTAATTGCTGTCACAGCTTAATTTATAAAAATAATCAGTTGCTGCAAGTGGTGATTCTTCTTTATAAAGTCTATTAAATTCAGCACGTATTGCACTTGGCGCAGATACAAGACATCCCATGATTTTTGTATCGAAAAGATCCTTGTACACGATACTGTTCTCTGACATAAGCCCATTATCATATGCATACGACATCATATCTGAAAGTATATCCTCAAGTCTGCTTTCGGCCTCATCCTGTGTCCAGTCCGGAAGATCTGCAGCCTTTTCAAATGTTTCATCCTCAATGTCATCAACTTTAAAAAGTTCCAGTAACCTGTTTATTGTGTATACTTCATCCTCTTTACCGACAAGTCCTGTCGTAAGACCATATTTTACTAATTCTAAAATTTTTTCCTGTATCATCCTTGTGCTCCTTCTTGATTTCAGATATTTTGTGTCTCCTATGCTAAAATGTACATCCGCATATTCGACAAAATCCATATAATTTTATAATAATCTGCTTGGTCCATCACCTATTGATACAACATAAAATTCCGGTGTCTTACCAACTTTTTCCTCGTAGGCTTTTGTAAGTTTCTCTTTGAATTCGTCTACAGCCTCATCCTTTACAATGCTTACCGTACAGCCTCCGAATCCACCACCTGTAATGCGTGATCCGATAACTCCCGGTATCTTCCATGCTTCATCAACAAGTACATCTACCTCAGGACATGATGTCTCATAGTCATCGCGGAGAGAAACATGTGACGCATTCATAAGTTTTCCGAATGTTGTGATATCGTTGGCTTTTAGTGCCTTTACAGCTGCAATTGTACGCTGGTTTTCATATACAGCATGTTTTCCTCTTTTTCTTGCAACTTCATCTTTGATCGCATCCTGATGCTTATCAAATTCCTCATCCGTAAGGTCACCAAGAGTTTTTATATCTGTAACTGTCTGAAGATCCTTAAGTGCCTGTGCACTCTCATTTCTTCTGTCATTGTAAGCACTTGTCACAAGACTGTGTTTTACCATACTGTTTGTAACAACGATTTTTGCTCCGTCTAGAACGATAGGTGCATATTCAAACTCGAGGGTATTACAGTCAAGGAAAATAGCATTATCTTTCTTTCCCATTGCTGATGCAAACTGATCCATAATTCCACAATTACATCCATTGTAGTTATTTTCAGAATACTGTCCGATAAGTGCAAGATCCTGATTTGTCACATCAAATCCGTATAAATCTTTTAACATATAACCTGTTACTACTTCAAGTGATGCAGATGATGAAAGTCCTGAACCATTTGGAATATTTCCAAAAAGAGCAATATCAAGACCACACTCCAGCTTCATCCCACGTCCTTCAAAGGCCCACATTACACCCATAGGATAATTTGTCCACTGTCCATCAGGATCCGGTGTAAATTCGTCAAGCGATGTCTCTATAACACCGAGACTTTCAAAATTCATAGAATAAAAACGAAGTTTTCTGTCCGTTCTCTTTCTTGCTGCCATATATGTACCGATCGTAAGAGCACATGGGAACACATGACCTCCATTATAGTCTGTATGTTCACCAATAAGATTAACACGTCCCGGAGCAAAATATACTCTGATATCTCCATCTATTCCAAATAACTCTTTAAATTTTTCTAATACATTCTGTTGTATCATTTTTTCTTCTCCTTTTCCGTTTAAATCTGCAATAAAATCCGTCTGCCAATTGTGTGCTTTTTGCTTATAATTCTATTATACACAGTGTTTTTTTGATTACAACATATCAGATTGAAAATGCAACATAACAAAGGTAACATGCAACATTTTTACATATTTATGATTAAAGGGTCAAAATACCTTTTGACCCTCATATCATATTTATTACATTATTTTTTAAAACTCTTTATCACTTCAAGCGCCGGCAGGACATTTCCATCATAATCAAAAAGTGCCTGATTAGCCCACTCATTTCCACATGGTCCCGGATCGTTCATGTATTTAAGTGACGCCGGTGTAGCCCATCCCGATCCTGGTACCGGAATCCATGCCGGCTCCCACCAGAAAAATCCTTTTCCATGGTCATCTGCTACATTTGCAACCCTGCCAAGAAAATCTTTTGTGAAATCTGCCTGCCCCTGTATTGTCATAGGATAATCTATCTTTTCTACAAGAGATGGCTTTGTGGCATATCCTTTACGCTGGGAATCATCAAGTTTTTCATAGTCTTTATAATCTTCCATTGTAAATCCCATTGAAACTTCAGCAATAATAAGATCTTTGTTGAATCTTTTTGCTATATCGTTCATATTAAATTCAAGTGCATCAAGTGAACCGTGCCAGAAAGGATAATATGAAAGACCAATGTACTCGAAATCTTCACCGCGTTTTATATAGTTTTCGAACCATCTGACATAAAGTTCATTATTTCCACCATTGTCAAGATGGATCATTATCGGTATGTCCGCATTGACTTTTCTACATGCTCTTATTCCGGCACTTACAAATTTTGCAATATTATCATAGGCAGGCACCTGTCCCTCCGGCCATAACAATCCGTTTGAAAGTTCATTTCCTACCTGGATCATAGTAACATTAACTCCGGCATCTATGACCTTTGTAAGGCTGTCTAATGTATAATCATATACTGCCCTCTCAAGTTCTTCTACACCATAATCAGCCCATGCCTTAGGTTTTATCTGTTTTCCCGGATCTGCCCAGAAATCGCTGTAATGGAAATTGAGCAGTACCCCAAATCCGGCATCGGTAACTTTTTTCCCGATTGTGATCGTTTCTGCAAGATCGTTATTTCCTGCACCATATGGCTCCCCAAGTTCAGATTTTGGATCATTCCACAGACGAAGACGGATAGTATCAACATCATAATCTTTCATGATGTCTAAAATGTCTCTTTCTTTTCCGTGGTCATAATATTTTGCACCGCATCTGTCAAGTTCCAACAATGTTGACAGATCCATTCCTTTAATGAATTTTGTCATTAATGATTCTCCTTAATTAATTATTCTTAATGGACACACCGCCTTAAGGAACATATATTATCTTTAAATTCCCTTAAAACAGAATGTAAACTCAAGTTTCTTTGATACATCTATAAGATATTCAGGATGAGTATGTGATCCCCAGCTGTCATCGCCGGCTACACCCATCTGCTGTTTTGCAATGCGAACTACCGTATAGTGAACTGGTGGTAGTTCATAGTGATGTGCAGCATTCTCTAATTCGTGTGGTGTATAAGGAAGTGCCGAAAATGATAGGTCGTCTCCAAAGAACATCATGCCTCTGCCCTTTTTGTCGACAACTTTTGCATATCTTACACCACATTTGTTTCCACTTTCCTGCGGAACAAGATACTCTGCCACATTGTCGGAAACCTTATTTTCATAAACGCCTAGTTTTGCACCATGAAGCCTGTCCGCATATGTCTCCTGTGGTCCAAGTCCGTACCATTTAATAGTATCATAATCTGCGTCAAATTTAAACATCATGCCAAATTCAGGCATATCACCAAGCTCTTTTACCGGATCATAGCTTAATGTTGTCTCTATCGTTCCGTCACCAAACACTTTGTATGTAACTTTACATGAGCTCTGAGGTGTTGTCGGCATATAGTATGTGTAAGTCACAGATACACTGTCATCATTTTCAACAACCTCAGGAGATGTGTCGGCAAATCTCTGATCCTGCCTTGTTGTGACATACATACTTGCTATCTTCCACTGTGCATATCTTTGCGGCATCATATTCCCTGAATCGTTATTTGTCGGTGTTCTCCAGAAATTTGGAAGCGGTATTGTATTTGGAAGCATCTCTACTCCACCATACACATATGATACAAGTCCAAGATTCATTCTTGAGAAAAGTGCCTTAAAGTTCTCACCTCTTACAAGAACGTTTGCATTTCCTATAACAACCTCTACCTGTTTATCGCAGCTGTATGATACAACCGGTTTTTTCATTACATACTGTCCGAATGCGACCTCATGACCTGCATCTGCCCATATTCTGTTTTCCTTTAATACAAACGATACCAATATTGAATATTCTTTTTCCGGGTCTATCATTGCATTTTTTATTCCGGCAGGTACTTCAAATTTTTCTCTCGAAAGTGCCGGAACAGATATACTTATCGCAGACTTATGAACCACAGTTCCATCTGCCTGTAAAATAACTAATGCATCAAATTCATCCGTATTTGTAAACAGATTTTTATTTATTACCGTAAACTCAGAATCATTCTCAAATACAACCTCTATATTCTGATAATTATACTTGACTTCCTGCATTTTCGGAGATGGTTTTCTCTTTCCACCATATGCGATTCCATTTCCGCTGAAATCTCCATCTGTAGGTCTGTCACCAAAATCTCCACCATATGTCAAAAACCACTTACCATATCTGTCCTTTTTATAGATTGACTGATCTATGTAATCCCATATGAATCCACCCTGATATCTAGGCTCTCTGTCAGAAAGTTCCGTATATTTATGCATTGCACCACATGAATTTCCCATTGCATGTGTATACTCACAGCATATAAATGGCTTTTCTTTATGCTCTTTTAAGAATTTTTCAATTCCTGATACAGGTGTGTACATCTGGCTCTCCATATCACTGGTGCCCTCGTATCTTCTGTCGTTGAAGATTCCTTCGTAATGCACAAGTCTGTGAGGGTCAAGTTTTCTAAAAAGCTGTGACATTTCGTAGAGATCTTTTCCTCCATATGACTCATTTCCACATGACCAGATAAGAATTGATGGATGATTTTTATCTCTCTGATAACATGAATTTACACGGTCAAGCATCATTGGAAGCCATTCCTTTTTGTCATTAGGGACAATAAAATCTTCGTCGACATATTTTTTCATATAAGCTTCCCATGTTCCATGCGATTCAAGATTATTCTCTGCTATCAGATAAATTCCATATATATCACAAAGTTCATACAATAATGAATCATCCGGATAATGGCTTGTTCTTATCGAGTTAATGTTATTACGTTTCATTGTAACAACATCCTTTATAACCTCTTCTTTATTTGGGACTCTTCCAGTTATCGAGCTGAATTCATGACGGTTTACACCCTTGAAAACAATACGTTTTCCGTTTAATTTCATGAGTCCGTCAGACATTTCAAATCTTCTAAAGCCAGCATACTGGCTTATGAATTCTGTCTGGCAGCCTTTCTCATCATACACTTCTATCTGTGCAACATACAGATTTGGTTCCTCAGCACTCCAGAGTACCGGCTTATCTATTTTAATCTGTCCGGTGCATACTCCATCCTTTAGTTCTATATTAAACCCATCAACTTCCTGTGGCTCTTCATCAAATCTTTCTATTGATAGATTTCCTGCATAAAGAAGCTTGATCTTTGCTTTTCCTTTTCCATGTGCTTTAATGTCTATCGCAAGAGTTCCCTCATCAAATGTATCGTTTAATGTCGGTACAACTGACAGATCCTCTACATGTACTTTTGGCACTGCATAGATAAATACATCCCTGAAAATACCTGAAAACCTATAAAAATCCTGATCCTCACACCAGCTGCCTGACGTCCACTTCCACACTCTTACTGCAAGTTTGTTTTCTCCTTCAACGAGATAATCTGTCAGTTCAAAGTCTGCCGGGTCAAATGTGTTCTCACTATATCCCACATAATGACCATTTAACCAGACCGCAAACCCGCTCTCTACTCCCTGAAATGAAATATTTATCTTTTTATCTTTCATTTCTTCCGGAAGTTCAAAATATCTGACATAACTTGCAACCGGATTAAATATTTCCGGGATCTCTCCCGGCTCTATAAATTCATCTGCTTCCCATGGATATGTAGTGTTTGTATATATAGGCACCCCATACCCTTCCATCTGTATATGTGCAGGAACCCTTATCTCATCCCAGTTACTGCAATCATAATCAGCCTTTTCAAAGCCCTCTATCGTAAGCGCCATATTTTTTGCATATGCAAATTTCCATAAGCCATTAAGATTCATTCTGTAGCTGCTTTTCCCCAGAATCTTCTCTTTTATATTTTTATAACACACATGGTCTGAATGTGCAGCTAATCTGTTCTGTTCAAATATTTCCGGATTTTTTACGATATTAATGTCAAACTCTCCCATATTTTTTCTCCTGTCCCAACATATTTTTTATATTAATGATATGAGGGTTAAAAGTGTTTTGCCCCTCATTTATGATTAATCAGATTACTACATGCTACACATTCCCATAATCTGACTCCAGCTTTAATCATATAATTTGAAGGCAAATAACATTACATTATTTGCCTTCTTGATTTTTATTTTCAATAGCATTCCACTACTATTATTTACTTAACAGAACCTGTAATTCCTTCTGCGAACTGTTTCTGTAATACGAAGAATACAATCATTGTAGGTATTGAACAGAAAAGAACGCCCATCATAAGTACGCCATAATCTACTGTGTATCCTGCTGCTAAGTTTGCAATAAGCATAGGCATTGTGATCGCCTGTGGTTTATTGAGGATTACCTTTGGCCACATATATGAATTCCATGCATTCATGAATGTGATAACAGCAGCTGCTGCATATGTCGATTTCTGTACAGGCATATACATTTTAAAGAATATCCCTATCTCACTGAGTCCGTCGATTCGAGCTGCCTCCATGATATCTATAGGGAAGTTTCTCGAATTCTGCCTGAACATCATTATAAGGAATGGTGTCGAAATAGCAGGAAGCATAAAGCCCCATACTGTATTTGTAAATCCAAGCTTAGACATCATCTTAAAGAGCGGAATAAGTGTAGCTACCTGTGGAATCATCATTGCAAGCAGAAGTACTGAGAATAATCTGTCCTTTGCCTTATCATGATATAATTCAAATCCATATCCAGCGAGTGAGCACACCAAAAGTGCCACAAGCGTCTGTACTGTTGCATTTACAAATGAATTCTTCATTCCAAGAAGAACATCCTGCTTTGCAAATAATGTCTTTAAATTTTCAAGTGCATATGTACCAATTGCAAGTTTTCCTGTAGCTACATCAATTGATTTGTTTGTAGCTGCCGATATCATCCAGTAAAATGGAAATACTGAGATGAATGAAACAATGATCAGGAAAATATATGATGGTATAAGCCGTCTTTGTATTGAAGATCCATGTTTTTTCTTAGTCACGCTTGTCACCTACTTTCAAATTGATAAATGCCAATATAGCAACCATTATAAATACAACTACTGACATAGCTGAAGCATAACCAAAGTTTGCAACACCTTCACCAAATGATCCATTGTAAATGTAATGTGACATTGTAATAGTTGAGTTTGCAGGTCCGCCACTTGTTAAGTTTACTGACTCATCAAACAACTGAAGTGTACCATTTATAGACATAATAGTTGTCATAACGATCGTCGGCTTAAGAAGTGGTACTGTTATCTTCCAGAATGTCTGCCATCCACTGGCTCCATCAATCTTTGCAGCTTCATATACCGAATATTCAATATTCTGAAGCCCTGCAAGGAAAAATACCATGTTGTATCCTGTCCATCTCCAGATAAGTGCTACAATAATTATTATTTTTGCACTCCATGCTGTTCCAAGGAAATTAAAGTTACTCTGTAAAATTCCAAGTTTGACAAGAATAGTATTCATAAGTCCCTGTGTAGCAAAAAGTGATTTAAAAATCAACGCATATGATACAAGTGATGTAGCACATGGAAGGAATACACAAGTACGGAAAAATCCTTTGAATTTCAAATCCTTATTGTTGAGCAGCTGTGCAAGTAATATTGCAAGCACAAGCATGATAGGTACTTCGATTATAAGATATAAGAACGTATTTCCAACAGATCTCTTGAAAACATTGTCCTGAAGCATTCGTGTGTAATTATATGTTATCGGATTAGCCCACTGCATATTTGCACTTGAGCCGGTTTTAAAAGATGTAATAACTGCCTGTATGATAGGCCAAAAGCTCATTATCAATATGAGTATTGTTGCAGGTGCCAGATAAGACCAGCCTGCTGCCTTCTGTTTAGCCGTAATACTCATTCCACGTTTTTTATTTTTCAATTTTAAGGCCCCCTGTCTATTTCCTATTGGAAAAATAGGGAGTCATTATTGACTCCCTGTATTTTCCATAAGTTGCTGAATTAAAGTCCCATTGTGAACTTGAGGTCGTCCTCAGCTGTTTTAAGTTCGTCGTCTATGTCTGCGCCGCCCTTAATGTTGATAAGTGCAGTTGCAAGTTTCTTACGAGCGTCATAGTGGAAATCACTCTGCTCTACTGTCTGTACTTTTGTACCCATCTCAACGATCTTAGAGTATATTGGCTGGTTGTTGAAGTATTCAACACCCTCATTGTAAACATCAGATTTTCCTGCTGGTGCGTATGTTGTAATAACGCCGCCTTTTTTAAGAGCATTATCATATGTAGCTGATGTTCCTTTATCTACGTATGATCCACCACCAAATGTGTAAGCTAAGAATTTTTTAGCAAGATCTGTCTGTTTGCAGTTGCTTGTGATATAAAGTGAAGATCCACCATTTGAAGCATATCCTTCACCACCCTTTAATGTAGGAAGTGATGTGATTTCCCATTTACCACTGTTATCTGCTACTTTTTCAATTGTAGGAATGATCCAGTTACCATTCATTACACCGGCAACCATATCTCCCTGAATTGTCTGATCTGTATAATCTGACCAATCATTTGCAAGGTAAAGTACATTGTTATCGATCATATCTTTAAGCACCTGCATGATCTCTTTAAGCTGCTCATTATCTGTGAAGTTAGGTGTTCCATCTTTAAACTGTGAAAGTCCCTCAGCCTGAAGCATCATGTAGAATAAGTCGTTTCCATCGCCATCCATTGCAAGTAAGTATTTTCCTGTCTTTTCATATACTTTCTTACCAACTTCGATGAAGTCTTTCCAAGAAATTCCTGTCATATCATCGATTGTGTATCCTGCTTCCTGAAGAAGATCTGTTCTGTATGCAAAAATAACTGTTCCGTTATCTACAGGTACTCCGAAATGCTCTCCGTCTATTGTAGAGAATGATAATTTTTCCTGGCTGAAATCATCCCATTTGATATCTGCATCGTTTGCTGATACCCATGCATCAGGATAATTTGTATGATACTGCCGGAAGTAGTGATCCTGGAATAATACGATATCAGGAAGTGTGCTGTAATCTCCAGCTGAACCTGCTGTTGTAATGGCTGTCTCAATATCTGATGACTGTGACTGCTCTTCAATATTTAATACGAAGTCTTTGTCAACGTTTGCCTTGTAGTCATCTGCTGCTGCCTGAAGTGCCGGGATATTGAAGCTTGCATCCCATGCCCATACAGTAAGTGTGTGTCCATCATCTACTGTAGTAGCACTTTTTGAGTCACCTTTTTGTGTGTCAGATGATGAACTGTCTCCACATCCTGCTACCATTGAAGCTGTCATAGCAGAGATAAGTAATAATGATATAACCTTCTTTTTCATATTTGTCCCTCCATTTAAATATGATAGTTTTTGCAACCCCTAGAAACATGTTAACACTTAATTAACAATTTGTCCATACATTTATTGGTTATTTTGTATATTTCATCGTGTCTGTTCCTTGATTACATAGTCATTATAACGAATCATGCTATTTGATTGTTAACATATACAATACATTTTTTTGCTTTTTCAATCATTTACGTTCAAAAAAAAACAAAAGTTGTTATTTTTACCACCCTTTTAGTGCAGATATCCTAAAATTAAGTAGTTTATGTTCATAATTTTCAGGATTAATTTTCCATTGATATGGGGAAGTTCCTACAAATTTTCTGAAATTGCGGTTAAAAGTTGATGGTGTTGTAAAACCGCATTTCTGTGCAATCAAATCCATCGACTCATTAGATTTTTTCATCAACTCACATGCCTTCTGCACTCGTATCAGATTCACATATTCCATAGGCGGCATATTTATAAAGGATTCAAAAAGACGCCTGAAATGTGTCTCACTCATATTACAAAGTTCTGCCAGCTCACATGCCTTCAGCTGTTCTTCAAAATGTTTATTTATATAATCCAGTGCAGAAGCGATCTGTGACATATTAGTGCCCTTCACTAAATTATTTTTTTCTTCCGGCAATGACGCATCATGGCGTAAAAGCTCTATAACGATTTCCTGTACCTTAAGCGCTATCGCTCTCTGCGAATATGTTTTGTGTTCATTTGTCTCTCTTATTATTCCATTTATGCATTCTGCTATAATATGGTTATCTCTCTCATTTGTCATATATGCACGTTTTGACAGACTGCTCACTGCATCGTTCTGGAACGCAACATTTCCTGGAAACATTGTCTCGATCATAGATCTCAGGTCTATAAATATATACTCCCAGAAATTTGTTGTTTCGCCATCACTTACTGTCACATGTGGAAAATTTTCCGGTATTATCGTTATATCGCCGGAGTGATATTTGTATACTTCCTCATCCAAAAACATATCTCCGACTCCCTGGCGGCATATTCCAAGCTCCATCAGATTATGAAAATGCAGATGAAGCTCCTCATGTCCATATACCCTCACCCATGCCTCTCCACAAAGTACAAGTGCTGCCTCTCCCTGTGGAAGCTCATAAAATCTGAATTCCATTGTATCCTTTTTCTTCTTTGCCATAATACTCTCCCTTACCTTTACTTTACTGATACCCAGCGTCTTTTGTATAACCGGAAGCAGATTGTTCTTATTATGCAAAAGACGCTGCTGCCCAAAAAGCAGCAGCGCACATAATAGCACTATATATTAATCAAAGTCAAATTTGTCGAATCTTTTATACATTGCTTTGTATTTTTTACGTACATCCTCATTTCCCTGAAGCACATCTTCTTCTGTACCTCTGAACTGACAGCGGATGCAGCTGTAAATACCTGTATCTTTATTGTAGAACATATCAATATCAAGATCCCTCATAAAACATAAAGGACATCTGTAGTTTAATTTGCCTTTTCCAAGTTGAGCCATGTTGCAAATACCTCCTTGTCTTTAATCTGTTTCTTGTAACCAAGCTTGAACATTGGAGAGAATGCATATCCTTCCTCAATGTATCCCTCTGCCTTTGCAGATGGTGTGAGCGAAACCTTTGTCTGAATTGCAGGAATTACTGCGCTTACTGCAGTTGCTCCGTCAACCTTTGCATCACGACACTTGTACTCATAATTGATCATCTGTGGTTTTTCTCCCTCACATGTAAGTGTGATCCCTGTCATATCCTCAGGATACTCTGTTGTGCCGTAGCATGCTGTGATGTACTCGTCGAGATAAACCTCTGCATTTGGATTGCTCATGCTAAGGATATTACGCTCAATCTTGATGTTTGATGAACCCTCCTCAAAGTATTCCTTTGTCTGAAGAGTAAGCTTAACATCATAAAACTCAATATCTACAGGATCGAGTGTAAGGATTCTTGTCTTCTTGCCGTCTATTACTTCCTCTGAGAAGTGGCTGTGTGTAGGACAGAGGCAAAGATCAACCTCCTCACCATTGTGTGAAAGCTTTGCGCTTCTTACTGTTCCAGCTCCGGCGTAGTGTGTAAAATATCCTGCTCTGTATTTTTCCTGGATAAGGAATGGATATGAAGCATCCTGTACATGCTTTGTTCCGATTCCTACAGGCCACTCAAGCTTTGCAACGTATGGACGAAGATCTACGATCGCACCACCCTGATCCATGTTTACGCATGCTCTCATGTATGGATCGCAGTACCAGAAGAGCTGCTTGTCTGAGCCGTAAAGGATATCTCTCCATGGTGCACACTCAGGCTCGTTGTAGTTTCCTGCGTTTACACCCTTCTTCTCTCTATAGTAATCAGCGAACTCTGACATTGTCATGTCGATGAGCTTGCCCTCTTTCTTTAACTTGCCATAGTAGTTACAACCGTCTGTGTAAGACTTTAAGAGAAGCTCATATGGCTGCTCCCAGCGTCCCATCTTATTCATCCAGCCAGGTCCTACGAACATCATATTGTATGAGTATCCGTTATTGTATTTAGCGAGGTCTCTGTACTGGTCGATGAGGTTGTAAAGATATGGATACTCCCATGTCTTTGTATCATAGATCATACCACGGAGCACGTTCTGTGGATGTGTACCGAAGTTTGATCCATTTCCATCATAACATGCGATAAGGTCACGTGAAAGATGAGGGATTGCTACAATTCCGCTATCTTCTTCCTTATTTGCTGCAGGTGCATGTGTATTCTGCTTTGATGGGATCCATGGTGCCCATGGGCCTCCGTCGAAGAGTGTATACCATGAATTATTACATGTGTGGTAAGCTTTTGGTCCTTCCTCCCAGCATGTTGCAACTGCACATTTTACTGATGGATATTTTTCTTTTATGTAATTTGTGAGGTCAGCGTCCATGTAATATGAACCTGTTGACTCAGGATAGAATCCAAATCTGTCATGGAATTTCTCGAATACATCGTTTACGATTGCTTTCTTGTCTTCCATCGAGAACATCCATATGCAGAAGTCCTTTGTTTTATACTTCTCACGGAATTCCTCACATGGAAGCCCTAAAAGTGAAAGTGCGATCTCATCACCGAATTCCTCGTGATCATGTTTTGCAAGTTCAACCGCCTCGTCATTGAAAAGTGATGCATATGTCATCTGTATCGTTGTCTTAAGTCCTGCCTCATGAGCAAGTCTCTGCTGTGTCTTGAAGATGTCAAGTGATTCTGTGATAAGTGCCTTATCCCCGATATCCTCTTCTTTTCCCTGACCTGTTACAGTTGCTGAATACTCAGGAACCATTTCCGGACGGTGAATGATATTAACAATAAATTTGTCCATCCCTATTTTCCTCCATTAATACTAATAATTTATAGCTGCAGGTATTGCATATGCCGATTCTCAACTTTCCTTTGCGTATGCGCAACCGTTTGTTCTGAATATAGTATATTACTATAACAAAAATATGTCAATGTGCAATTTTGCTATTTTCCAATGTTCGTTTCTGAACATTTTTCACAAAAATTATCGAATACGCAATTTCACGCATATTTGTGCGCGCAATCGGTTGCATCTACTGATTTATACCAACATACACTATAAGTTCCCTTTTCCTGTATTCAAGCAATATTGGCAGAACAAAAAATGCATAAAATATGGCACCGGATCCTATTGCGTTGATTCCTTTAAAACAACCTCATATGGAAGTAATGTACGTTCTATCGTCTCTTCACCTTCAATCTGGTGTAAAAGATTTTTGCATGCCTTGATCCCCAGTTCCTTTGCGTCAAATGACAATGATGTTATTGTCGGCACATTATTTTCAAGTACAGAGCTGTTATAAAATGATGCAATTTTTACTTCGTCCGGCACTTTTACATGTCTTTGTCTGAGTCTTCCCATCGCCTGTGAACATATTCCGTCATCCATACATAATATACAGTCCGTTTTCCTGTTAAGTGCATCGTCAACCGCTTTCTCAACAAATGCCCTGCTCTCAAGATTCATAAACAACAACTCTTTGTTTATTGGCATTCCAAACTGCTCATAAGCTTCCTCAACACCCGAAAGCCTGGTCTTGTTTACAACTATATCTTCATTGCCACCTAAAATCGCAATTTTTTTCATTCCCCGCATCAAAAGTATTGATGTAAGTTCACGGCATGCACTTTTGTGGTCATGATCGATCTGCTTTACATTTTTGTACATCGATGAACCGGCTGTGACAAACGGAATTCCCTTATCCTGTAAAAATGTAATCTGCGGGTCTTCAATCATAGTCCGAAGTAAGATGACTCCATCAACCTTTCCATTCTTTATTATTCTCGTAAGACCTGTCATATCATTTCCCGATCCTATGCAAAGAAGAATATCATATTCCATCATTCCTGCAATTTCCTGGATTCCCATTAATGCCTCCTGAAAAAACGGAAGGTCAACAAGAGCATAATCCCCAGGCATGACAACGCATATATTAAAAGTCTTTGACTGGGCAAGACTCTTTGCGATAACATTTGGTTTATAATCATATTTATCTATATATTCAAGTACTCTCTTACGCGTAGCCTCTCCTATACGGCCTTTACCCGATATAGCCCTGCTTACTGTGGTCTTCGAAACTCCTAGTGCCTCTGCTACATCTGATATTGTAATATTTTTCTCACTCATAAAACACTCTCCTGAACAACTATATTTTGTTGCGCTATATAATTGTCTATGTTTTACACTATTTTGTCAAGATTATTAATTGTTTTCTTTCATTTTCGTTTTTTTATTTATATTTTCTTGCGTTTATTGTCTATTTTTCACATTTTCATAATATTCATAACTTTATACCGCAGATATTCCAACTTTTTTTGCGCAATTATGAACAACTTGTATTCATTTTTTCTTTTTTGTTTTTTATCTATAACCGGCATGCTATACTTATATCAGATAATACAGACTTTCTATAATATAATGCTTAATGATGATTGTGACGTGCGCTGTGCTGGGTCGGGGGGTGCGGCACAAACTGGTGTGGGAAGTTCTAATAACTAACTAATCAATTTTGGAGGAATATATGACAAATAATAATATTTTATATGGGGCGGCATACTATGACGAATATATGCCATATGACCGGATCAAAACAGATATGCAGATGATGAAGGATGCAGGCATGAATGTTATAAGGATTGCCGAATCGACATGGAGTACCTGGGAGCCACAGGAAGGTGTTTTTGATTTCACACATCTTCACCGCATGCTGGACTGTGCAGTTAAATATGATATGAAAGTCATCATAGGAACTCCTACATATGCTATACCATCATGGCTTGCAAAAAAATATCCTGATATAATCGCTGTCACGCATAATGGTCAGGAACTGTACGGACATAGACAAAATATGGATATAACGAATCCCCATTATCTCCATCATGCAAAAATCATAATCGAAAAGCTTATGGAAGAAGTAAAGGATTATGACTGTGTCATAGGTTTCCAGCTGGATAATGAAACCAAATCTTACGACACATGCACTGTGTATGCGCAGAAAAAATTTATAGATTACTTAAAAAATAAATGGCCTGACATTAAAGAGTTCAACCATGAATTTGGTCTTGACTATTGGAGCAACCGTGTTGATAACTGGGATGATTTTCCTGACATCCGGGGCACGATAAACATGAGCCTTGATGCTGAATATAAAAAATTCCAGCGCAGTCTTGTATCCGATTTTCTGGCATGGCAGTCAGGTATTGTTAAAAAATACAAGCGCCCTGATCAGTTTATAACACAAAACTTTGATTTTGAATGGCATGATTATTCATTTGGCCTCCAGCCTGAAGTAAACCAGTATGAAGCAGTGCAATGCCTGGATATCGCCGGATGTGATATTTATCATCCTTCCCAGGATTCTCTTACCGGTCGCGAGATAACCGTATGTGGAAACATCGCAAGAGGTCTTAAAGGGACCAACTATCTCGTCCTTGAGACAGAAGCAGCCGGAAACCATCCTTGGCTGCCATATCCCGGCCAACTGCGTCTCCAGGCAGTAAGTCATATCGCAAATGGTGCAAATATGGTTGAATACTGGCACTGGCACTCTATACACAATGCAATAGAAAGCTACTGGAAAGGTGTGCTTTCCCATGACCTTAAGCCAAACAGACTCTACCGGGAATGTTGTGTCATAGGAAATGAGTTTAAAAAGTTTGGAAACCAGATAGTAAACCTTAAGAAAAATAACCATTTTGCCGTAATTGCAGACAATGCCTCACTGACAGGCTTAAATGAGTTTAAACTCAATAACGAGAGCGACACCAACTATAACAGCATTTTCCGCTGGCTTTGTGATACATTATATCTGCTTAATATAGAATATGATGTGATTCCTGCTGATCCAGCACAATTTGTAAACTATGATAATATACTGGTTCCAGCGCTTTACAGTGCATCTGATGAAGTCCTTCTGGCTCTTGATTCTTTTGTACAAAATGGTGGAAATCTTATTGTGACATTTAAAAGCTGCTTTTCTGACGAGCATTTAAAAATACATTCTGATGTCCAGCCATACATATTAAATAAGGCACTTGGTATAACATATGATGAATTTACGCTTCCTGTAAATGTAAATGTGACATTTAATGGCGTAACTTCCGCTGCAAAAGACTGGATGGAAATGTTAAACACTACAACCGCTAAAGCTTTGTGCACCTATGAACATAAAGTCTGGAATGCCGCCGCTGTTACAGAGAATTCATATGGCAAAGGACGTGCTATGTATCTTGGAACTTATTTTGGAGAAGATACTCTCCTTGAAATATTTAAATATTTCTTCAAGACGGATGGATTTGACAAAGAATTTCATGCTGCATATCCTGTAGTTGTAAAACGCGGCATCAATAATGATGGCTGCAATGTCTCTTTTCTTTTAAATTACAGCAATGATACGCAGAATGTAACATGTAATACAGCTAGCTATAAGAGTCTTACAGATGATACGATCATCTCTGCCGGTCAGACTATCTCCTTAAAGCCATGGGATATCTGTATCCTTTTGGAATCATAAAAAGCAGAAGATGCAGCTATTGTTTTAGCTGCATCTTTTTTATCAATTATTATTTTATTGTGTACCTGCATCTGCTGCCGGCTGCTCCCCATCTGTCTGCGGTGCCTGTGGATCTGCTGAAGGCTGTACCTCCTGCTGGTCTGCCTCGGGCTGCTTCACAGCTTCCTGCTGCGCCTGCTCCTGTAACTGTGCATAATAAGTTTCCGCATCGACAAGTGCCTGATAATTAGATACGTATGATTTTGCTGTATCTGAAAGACTGTCATACTGGCTTCTTGCTGACGATATAACATCCGCTGATTCCAGCGTAACTTCCCCAATTTCATCGATCACACTTATTACTGTGCCTGCTGCATCTTTATCTGCCGCTGCTGTATTTTCAGTTCCCGGAAGTTCATACACAAGTACCGGATAATTTTTCTCAACCGTATTATAAATTGTTTCAGCAACACTGTATGGAAGATTTACACATCCATGTGAACCTCTTGATTTATATATAACTCCGCCGAACGTGTTGCGCCATGTAGCATCGTGCATACCGACATTGCCGTTAAACGGCATCCAGAATGACACAGGAGTTGAATAGTTCTCCCCATTTAACGTAGCGTCTTTTTGTTTGTATGTAAGACCGAACACTCCTGTTGGTGTTCCGTTTCCTTTTGAAGTATTGCCTGATACAAAGTCTGATTCAACAACAAGTGAACCATCTTTATACACAAATAAATGCTGTGCTGTAAGATTTATCTCGACATAGGAATTTCCATAATCGTTTCCTGTGTGGCTGTTTGCTGTGTATTTATAATTTAGATCTCTTGTTACAGGCTCTCCTCCTTCAATATCATTTTTTATCTGCTCTGCCTCTGCATCCTCATCAATTTTCCAGCCGTAATGATTATTGTCTATTGTAACAGTCTGTCCATATGAAGTTGCAAGCTTTTCAGCCCTGCCAAATGTATTGTATTTTTTCTCAAGCCCTTTTACATAAGCAAGTATTTTATCTGTGTCTATCGTAACTGACATATCATCCTGGATTTCGATCCACTCACCAAAAGTACCTGCGTCCAATACATCCGTATCATCACCTATCTGATATGTGATAACAGACTTTGCATACTCGTTCATTTTATCAACTGCACTCTTAAGTCCGTCATTATCGCCCTTGATCTGTGGCTGTATATATCCACCATCCTTTGATATGTCATAATTTTCCTTAAGGCCGTAAATGCAGTCCTCAATACCTTTTATAAAGCTGTCTGGATCTATTGCCGTTCCATCAACAGCCTCCACAACTGTAAATCCATCATCCTTATCATACTCCGATGCTGTCGCATCCACAGGCATGACCTGCATTTTATCACTCATACAGTTAAGCTCTTTTACTGCTGCGTCAAATTTTGTTTTGTCAAACGTAACTATCGCATAACTTGTTATATTATCCGGATCAAATAATCTGTTGATCCATGCAAAACCATTCTGTTTTTTTATTAGATTTTTTACGGTATCATCCCATTGAAGCTCAAGACCGATGTCATCTCCTTTTAATTCGTCAACTGTTCCGTCCCTCTCTGTGATCTCCAGCTTATAATTCTTAATTTCATCCTGCCATTCTCTTAAGACTTTATCTGCGGAATATCCTGATACACCAGTTCCGTTGAGCTTAGTCCTGAAACAGAAGTGGCTCATAAAATATACAGAAATGCCTATATATGCTGTTAAAAGAATTCCGGCTGCAATTCCTGCAATAATAAGAATTTTTTTTATTTTTTTATCCTGTGTGCCTTTCTTCAAAATAAGACCTCTCTTTCCAAAACATTCGTATTTATTATACGTTTAAAATTTTTACTGTCAAATAATTTCCTAAACTGTAATATTTCCGTAACCTTTTTGTCTTATTTTATATAACTTTCCAGATGTAAAAGGTTGATAGAGCCCTCTGGGATGGGTGCTTATGTATCCCGGATGTTTTCCTGACGTAATAGAATGTTTGAAAATCAAGTGATTTTTATTATGATAAAAATATACAAAATATTATTATTTGAAGGTATTAAATCTTAATTTTTTCATAAAATTTATTAACTATTATCTAAGTATATTGTTTGTGATATTTTTCAGTGATATAATTCTGAACGGATAATTTATAAGTTTTATAGCATAGGTGAAATAAATGAGAAAATTGAAGGATTTTATAACTAATTTTTTTAAACAATACAGACATATCTGGATTCTTTCATATTTTGCGATATATCTCGTCTGGTTTAATTATCTTGAGAAGACGGTCACTACACATTTCCACGTCATTCATGTACCGATCGATGATTACATACCATTCTGTGAGTATTTCGTAATTCCATATATTATGTGGTTTGGATATGTCGCATGGGGAATCACATACACAGCATTACATAACAAAAACGATTTTTACAGGCTGTGCGGTTTCCTTTTTACAGGCATGACTATTTTTCTTATCGTATCGACTCTTTATCCAAACGGACAATATTTACGTCCATATTATTTCAGCCACCATAATCTATGTACTACACTTTGTGAATGGCTGTATTCTACTGATACACCGACAAACCTGTTTCCGAGCATACATGTTTATAATTCACTCGGTATACATTTTGCGGTTATGAAAAGCGAGGAGCCTAAGGATAAGAAAACAGTCCGCATCCTATCTTTTATATTATGTACCAGCATTATAATGGCAACAATGCTTATCAAACAGCATTCTGTGTTTGATGTATCTACGGCATTCATACTTGCCTTTGTCATGTATAATCTCGTTTATGTAAGAAACTGGTCAAAACTCCCTCAGAGTTCTGCCGGACACTTAAAAGACAAAAAAAGACTTCCACAGGTATAAACCTGCGGAAGTTTTTTATTACATATGTTTTGTTGTCCATGCCAATATATCATTATAAACCTGTTCTTTACCTATTTCATTTAATATCTCATGTCTAAAACCCTTGTAAAGTTTGCATTCTACATCCTTTTTTCCTGACTTTAGGAACATTTCATAAACCTTTCTCACTCCAGAGCCCAGATCACCGACTGGATCATCATCACCTGATATTATATACAATGGAATATCGTCCGGAACCTTGTCCACATTTTCCTGCCTGCAGTCATACCTGACAGCTTCCATAAGTCCACGGTATCCGTTCATCGTAAAAATATAAACACACATAGGATTTTTACAATAGTTCTCAACTATTTCAGAATCTCGTGTGAGCCAGCTGTTTTTTGAATCCTTTCCTGTCATATCAAACTTTCTGTATGATCTATTGTAAGTCATATTTGTGATTGTCTGGCTTCTGTAATGTCCACCATGGATTTTTGCTGCAAGCCCTATGAGAAATAACCCGAATCCTGTTGTACGTGCCGACACATATCCGGTTCCGCATATCAGCGCACCTGATATACCATTTCCATATATAGACAAATACTTGCGGAGCATATATGATCCCATACTGTGCCCAAACATAAAATATGGCATATCAGGATTCTCTTTCTGTATTATAGTTCTTAATGTATGCATATCAGATACAAGCACTCCACTTGGATCATCCTTTGGAAAATAACCATAATCCTTGTCACTTTTTACGGAATGTCCATGACCTATATGATCATGTCCGACAACCATAAATCCATGCTCTGTCATAAATTCTGCGAATGGCTCATATCGTTCTATATATTCTATCATTCCGTGTGTGATCTGAAACACCGCTTTATAGCTTCCATTATCCGGCATCCATTTTACAGCATGGATATCCGATGTTCCATCCTTTGATTTAAAAGTAAATTCTTCTCTCCTCATATGTACCTCTTATCTACCTCTTATTTATTACTTTAGTCGATATAGTTATATATTGACTCAAGTGCGCCTTTTATCTCAGCCGAACTTTCATTCTGCGTTTCTATTTCTGACCTTATATCATCTATAGTAAGCCTGTTTCTCTCCTCATATTTGCCAATCTCTTCCTGCGCATTTTTTAATGTGATAAGCTGCTGTTTATAACCTTCAAACATCTCCGGCGAGATCACATCGCATTTTGAAAATTCCTTATTCAGGTTCATTCCCTGCTTCATAAGCTTTGTTGTGGCAACATTATTTTCTTTAAGAAGTGAAATAAGCTTCGATACCTGTTCCTGAAGTTCATCTATCTGTGCATTTGAAGCCTCTACTTCTTTCTTTAGCTGTTCTATCACATCTATATATTCATTTGAAGCTACCCTTACATCCTCTGCTGCATTCACAAAAAGCTTGCCGTTATCCCCTAAACGTCCAGCCTCTATTGCGGCATTAAGGGCTAAAACACTCATCTGCTTGCTGTATTCTGTCATTTTTTGTGCAAGCATCATATAGTTTCTGTTATGCTCCTTAAATCTGCCCGGAACTTCTGTAAGGTACTTAGAAGGAGAAGTAAAATGCTTATTTTCTTCAACCAGTGTACATGTAGCTTCGTACTGTTTTGCTACTGCCTCAGAAGCATTATGCAGATTATCGATATTATCTGCCGCCTGTTTTCCGATCTCTTCTATTGATTCTCCTAATTGAGCGATTTCTCTAAGGCTGTCCTGTGAGAATTCAGTTATTTTTCCGGCATTATTATGGATCTGATCCAGCGATGTACTGACTATTTTTCTGGATTCAGATATTTCATGATAATCTGCCTCTATTACATCTTTTTTTTCGCCTGCTTTTTGGAAATACTTTTCATTTCTCACAAGCTTTTCTTTCATTTCAGATATTTCTTCCTGAATTATACGATTCTTATTACCAAACACAAAATCTTCTCCTTATCAGTCTTATGTACTCTCGGAATCTTCTAAATGAAGAATTCTGAGATAGATTTTTGATATACAATGACATTTTCGCAGTGCGTACACGGTGTGTACGACGAGAAAATGGAAGCAGTATATCGGAAATATAGCCAGAATTATTCGTTTAAAGAAGATTCCGAGAGTACATTCTTTAAAGTGATACGTTTATTCTATCACTTGTAATATAGAATTTCAAACTGTAAGCTGACAGTTTCCCTAAATATATTTATCTTTGGTGAATACACTATTGAAAGTACAATATTATTTGTTTTTCCTTCAAATGCATTTTTTACCATACTTTCGCCATAGTTTTCCTGCATATATTTTATAAATGTTTCTACGTCACCGAAATATATTGCTTGATAAACCAGATCCTGACTGCTCTTTAAAGAAAGTTTTAATACGTTCCGGTTCTTTCCGAGGATCCACATTCTTGATACCGAAAGATTTCTGTCAGCAAACACCGGTTTACTATTATCCTTTCCATACGGCTCCAGTATCGAAAATTCATTTATGAGTTCCATCGTGACATAATCAACCGGCATCGGAACATCTATCATTATTTTACGCACCAGATCTTCGTCACTTAATCCTGAATTATCATTAATCCTGATCCTGAATTCTTCTACATTTTCTTCTGGCAGTGAAAGACCTGCTGCCATCGGATGCCCTCCAAATTTGCTAAAAAGATCTTTACATTCACACATTTTTTCGTACATGGAATAACATTCTATTGACCGCCCGGATCCTTTTACCCCATCCTCGCCTTTTGTAAGCACAAATACCGGCCGGTTATATTTTTCCCTGACTCTTCCAGCTATTATCCCCGCTATGCTTTCATGCACATCCGGCAGATAGATGACTAAGACCTTATCGTCTGAATATCCGTTTTCTTCTATAGTTGATATTGCAAGTTCAAAGCCCTGCCTTGTCATCTCTTTTCTCTCGTCATTTAATGCTACAAGTCCGCTTGCAATAAGCGCTGCCTCACCTTCTGATCCACTACATAAAAGCTTAAGTGCACGCCTTGCCGTGTCAAGGCGTCCTGTTGCATTTATACATGGTCCAAGCACAAAACCAAAATGATATGACTCCACGTTTTCAGGTTCCAATCCGCATTGTAATATAAGTGCTTTCATTCCGATATTTTTTGTATGATGTATACGTTTTAGCCCTTCTTTTACAATAATACGGTTTTCACCAGTCAGCGGCATCACATCCCCTACTGTCGCAAAGGCAACATTTTCTATAAATTCAAAAGCCTCCTCATTGCTTATTCCGAGTCTTTCATATAAAAGTATTACGACCTTCCATGCTACTGCTGCTCCACACAACTCCTTATATGGATAATCACAATCCGCCTGATGTGGATTCACGATCGCATCCGCCCTGCTTTTTATATATATCCTCTCTCCACTTTCTTCGTTATATGGAACCGCATGATGATCTGTAACAAGCATAGTCATCCCAAGGTCTTTTGCATGTGCTATCTCATCGATCGCAGCTATCCCATTATCACATGTTATTATAGTGTCTATTTTATCGTCATATGCCTTATTTATCAGTTCTACATTAAGCCCATATCCATCCTTTATACGATCCGGAATCATGCAGCTTACATCTGCCCCGGCACGTTTTAATGCTTTTAGCAGAATATATGTAGACATAACACCATCTATATCATAATCCCCGATGATCCGTATCTTTTTTTTCTGTTTTATCTTTTCAGTCAATATATCTATCAGTTTGTCTGAATCTTTCAAAAGTTTTGGATCATACAGATCGTCAATGCCTCCGTTTATATACATATTTATATCGTTATCACCGATGACATCACGATTTCTTATTATTCTGGCTGTAACTTTATCTATCCCGAATTTTTTTCCTATTTCTATAAAATCAGCCCTCTTGGCCATTACCATCCATTTTTCCATATTCAACCTTTTCCAATGTAAGTCCACATGCCGGTGCTGTGTATCCTGCATTTTCTCTATTCTTTGATTCAAGTATTTTTTCTATTGATCCGGGTTGTCTTCTTCCATCACCGATTTCGATGAGTGTTCCCGTAATTATCCTTATCATGTTTTGGAGAAATCCATCTCCTGTATAAGTGATCACAATATTATCAGACTGCTTTTGTACATCTATTGAATAAACAGTCCTCACTGTAGATTTTTTCATTTTTTTATTGCCACAGAACGACTTAAAATCATGCGTACCTTCAAGATGTTTTGCAGCATCCTGCATTTTTGCTGTGTCAAGTTTTCCGTCATATTCATACATATATCTATGCCTGAAGACATCAGGTACTATGCCAGTATGAATTGTGTATACATAGGTTTTTGAGATGGCATTATACCGGCAGTGAAAGCGAGGCTTAACCTCCTCTATGGAAGTTACTGCTATATCAGATGGCAGATGCTTATTAAGCCATGTAAATATTTCTTCTTTTGTATACTTCTCATCTATGTGAAAATTTGCACACTGTCCCCTCGCATGCACTCCGGCGTCAGTCCTTCCGGAACCTATGACTTCGACCGGTGCATTGCAAAGCGTAGACAGTACGTGTTCTATTTTTCCCTGTATTGTATCCTTCGTACTTTTTTGTACCTGCCAGCCCTTGTAACGTGTGCCGTCATATTGTATTTTTATCAGATAGTTTTTCATTTTCTATTCCTTTTACATAAGCTCAGCAATCCTTGTGACTGCCACATAAATATTTGATATTTCATACCATGTATTATAATCCACAATTCCCGTAACCGGAAGACCAAAAACTGATTGAAATTTTTCAACAGCTTCCCTCGTTTTATTTCCGTATATCCCATCCGGTACGATTGCTGGAATTGCCGGATATGATTTTGCTATACGTGCCAGCTGCTGCTGCATCTGGTATACTTTATTTCCGCGTGATCCTACTGTAAGATCATATCCTGGCCACGATGCCGGAATTCCCGATATGCCCTCCGCTACATTTATATACATATTGCTTCCGTAGAAGTGTCTTAAAATTTCGATAGGACTGTAACCCTGATCTCCAAGATTCTTTGACCCCCATTGGGTCATCCACGTTGGACAGGATACCTTCTGTCCATCACAATACTGTGTAAGTATCGGTTGTGTTACATTAGGCCGCGAAAGATAGTTTTCAAACATTTCGTTTACTATTTTTGATATGTTCGTGTATATATTTCTTCCGTATATAAATTTGTGATCGTAAGCTGTGGATGATGTTATATTGAAGTTGTAACCTTTTCCCCGATACCATTCCGTATAAATACGGTTCAGCGTAAAAGACATTATCGCAAGAACATTAGCTCTGATAGCAGCATCCGGCCATGTAGCATAAATTTCGCTTGATGCGACATTTTTTATATAATCCCTATATCTGATATAATAATTTTTTGCTGTTGGATCAGTAGGAACTCCATCGTGTACTATAACAAATTCCGGAATAACTACACGGCTTAATACGATCTCACCGGTATCGTTTACAGACTTAACCTCTGCCTCGGGAATTTTTGCCGGGTAATCCCCATAGAGTGTATGAGCCGGGATCACAATATTATCTATCGGATTCCCCGGAGCATCAAGAGCCTCCAGCTCTATTTCCTGTATTGAAGTTTCATTTGGAAGTACCTCTACTCCTGAGACCGTAATCTCTCTATAGCCCTGCGCCGATACCGTAACAGTAACTTCTGAATATGGCTGGGCTTCATTCGGCTCCATAGAGTACTCAAGTGGTGGGGTTTTAACTGTGACCATCTGCGAGTTTCCAGATTCATCTGTGCCAGCCTCCTCTATATTTCCATCTGGATCTCCTGAAAAACTGATCCTTACAAAAGCTCCGCTTACAGGTGTTCCTAAATTTTTTTGTCTGATCCGTACCTGTAATTTTCCTTCATCCACAGATTCCTGTTGTAAAATATGCAGATTCTTCATATATTTACCTATATTGTTTTTTTTATATTATGCACATTGCATTAGAAAAATGAATCTACTATAATTAACATATAGTTTTAAAGGAGGTTATCATATGCATACATTTCAGCAATACCCAGCAGATCTTTTGGAAATAAACCCATTCACAAAGTTCAGTAAAGAATGGGCTTTAGTCTCTGCAGGTGATAAAACAAAAGCAAATACCATGACTGTTTCATGGGGAGGCACCGGTGTTCTCTGGGGCAAAAATGTCGTATACATCTTCATCCGTGATTCACGGTACACAAAAGAATTTATTGACAATGACGAATTTTTCTCGCTTTCATTTCTTTCTGAGAAATATCGTGATGCATTAAACTTTTGTGGTTCGCATTCTGGCAGAGATTGTGACAAATTCAAAGAGGCCGGGCTTACAGTTGCACATAAGCACAACATTCCGTTCCCTGACGAATCAAATTTTGTACTTTTATGCCGGAAAATGGCTGCTGTACCTATAACCAAAGAAACTTTTACCGACAAAGATATCATGCCTCGCTGGTATGGTGATAACGATATGCACACAATGTATGTCGGAGAAATAATAGATATGCTTGCAAGATAAAAGGTGTACGCTCTTGTGGTATGTATCCTACTACGGATATATATCACATCTGCATACACCTTTTTATCTGCACAAATTTCTTATCTGCATACGATCTTAGCTGCATATGCTTCTTTTCTGCATACACTCTTATATGCATATGCTTCTTTTCTGCATACGATCTTAGCTGCATATGCTTTTTATCTGCAGCCAGTACTTATTGATTCTATTGCAACAGCACCACCCCGCACAACTGATATGTGCTTGTACTGCGACTTAAGCAGTGAAATAAGATCATTGTTTCTGTGCTCAGTAAGCTTACTTTCTATGATAACGCTGTCTATATTTTTATCAACAACATCCACTTTAAACACCTGGGCAGTCTGGAATATATCTGTAATCTCTTCTCTTGTCAGTTTTTCTATCTTTACATAAAGAATTTCTTTCATATGCAATGGTACATCTGTAAGATCTATTACTTTTATGACCTCAACCATGCGGTTTAACTGCTTTTTGATCTGTTCGAAAGTTATATCATCACTTGTAACACATATGGTCATCCGTGATATTGTTTCATCCTCCGTTGTTCCTACTGTAAGCGATTGAAGGTTATAAGATTTTCCAGAAAAAAGTCCTGAAACCTTAGCAAGAACACCAACCTGATTTTCCACATACAGTGCGATCCATCTGTTTTTCATTTCCATTTCATCCTACCCCCTATTTAAGTATCATTTCGCTCATAGGATTTCCGCTTTTAACCATCGGAAGAACAATTTCGTCTGTAGCTATCATAAACTCAATGATAACCGGAACATCCCTGTGCTCCTTTGCTTTCGCAAAGGCAGCATCGATATCTTCTTCCTTTTCGACACGTATTCCATATCCGCCATAGCTTTCCACAAGTTTCACAAAATCGGGTGTGTATGGAGGACATGAACTGTTTGGTCCTTTACATTCGGCTGGACAGCTTTTTCTTCTGCGCAGGCATGTTGCAGAATACCTCTTTCCATAGAAAAGCTGCTGCATCTGGCGCACCATGCCAAGATAATAATTGTTTAAAACACAGATTGTAACACCGGCTCCCTGTACAACAGCAGTTGCAAGCTCCTGTATATTCATCTGCAATCCACCATCACCACTTATGCATACGACATCCTTATCTGGATTTGCAATCTTTGCACCAATTGCTGCCGGAAGACCAAATCCCATTGTTCCAAGGCCGCCTGAGGTAAGAAGCCTGCTGTCCTCATCAAGTTCAAGATACTGTGTTGCCCACATCTGATGCTGCCCTACATCAGTAACATAAATTGCTTTAGGAAAATTACTGTTGATATGCTCCATTATCATCTGCGGCGTCATCCCTTTATCTCTTCTCATTTCGAGAGGATTCTCGTTTTCCCAGATTTCAATCTGATTTTTCCATGCAGATGTCTTCTTTGGCTCAGCCCACTCTAAAAGCTTCTCTAGCGCCATATTTGCATCTGCAACAATAGGCACATCTACAACAACGTTTCTTGAAATTGAAGCCGTGTCTATATCTATATGTATTATTTTTGCTTTTGGCGCAAATTCATTTAAATCGCCTGTTATACGATCATTAAATCTCGTACCGATAGAAAAAAGAACATCACATTCACTGACTGCTTTATTTGCGGAATATTTACCATGCATACCACAGTTTCCTATATAAAGTGCATGTTTTGTCGGAATTGCACCTTTGCCCATAATTGTTGTAACAACAGGTATATCCTCTTTTTCTGCAAACTTCTTAAGATTCTCATTAGCTCTTGAGATATTTACTCCGCCGCCGGCAAGGATAAGCGGTTTTTTTGCATTTCTTAGAAGCTTGTATGCCCTTTTTAACTGTCCTATATGTACAGAATTGTTTATTTTGTAACCTCTTATATCCACATGTTCCGGGTACTCTGCCGGTCCTGATACCGTCTGGATATCCTTTGGAATATCTATAAGTACAGGTCCCGGTTTGCCGGTTCTTGCAATATGAAATGCCATTTTAATGATTTTTCCGAGATCTTTTCTGTCTCTTACTGTGACAGAATACTTTGTGATACTTCTTGTAATTCCGACTATATCAACCTCCTGGAACGCATCGTTTCCTATAAGATTAAGCGGCACCTGTCCTGTAAAACACACAAGCGGCACATTATCATAATGTGCATCTGCAAGTCCTGTTACAATATTTGTCGCACCCGGACCACTTGTCACAAGGCACACACCTACTTTTCCTGTCGACTTAGCATACCCCTCTGCCTCATGGATGAGTCCCTGCTCATGTCTTGGCAGAACAAGATTGACCGATTGTGTTTTATATAATTCATCAAAAAGATCGGTGACTGTTCCTCCCGGATACCCGAAAAGAGTGTCAACTCCCTCTTCCTCTAATGCTTTTACAAATAATTTTCTTCCTGTGATGTCCATAACGTCATTCCTTCCGTCCATTCTTTAATGATCACATGATCTATTTTTTCTTTTCATATTTATAAAAATAAAATTCCAGATCAAAATATGTCTGTTCCTCACTGTCAGCCGTGATCTGCCACCGCGGGTCCGCATCAAGGTTTGGAAAATACGCATCCGCATCATACTCAAAATCTATCTTTGTGATGTGTGCAGTGTCGCACTCGTCCAAAAGCTGTTCATATATCTTCTGGCCTCCGCAAATATATATATCATCCGTTGGATATTTTTTTAACTCTTCGTGAAGTTCATCCAGTGAGTGCACAACAACCGCACCTTCCACCTTATAGTCTTTATTATGTGTAAGGACTATGTTCGTGCGGTTTTTAAGTGGTTTTGAATTTGGAAAACTTTCAAGTGTCTTACGTCCCATGACAACCACTTTTCCTGTTGTTGTCTCCCTGAAAAATTTCTGATCCATAGGAATGCGCACAAGTAACTGGTTATTTTTGCCTATTGCCCAATTTTTGTCAACTGCCGCTATTAGTTTCATATTTTCTCCTTTATGTCTTATATTGCTATAGGAATATTTTTTATCTGCTCACCTGTCACATAATCAGTGATCTTTATGTCATCTGTAGTAAATTTATAGAAATCCTTTATCTCCGGGTTCAGCCAGAATTTCGGTGCCGGATACTGTGGTCTTTTTATAAGTTCCTCTATTATAGATACATGACGGTCATAAATATGTGCATCTGCAATTACATGCACAAGTTCTCCCGCTTTCATGTCACAGACCTGTGCAAGCATATATAAAAGAACCGCATACTGGCACACATTCCAGTTGTTTGCTGCAAGAACATCCTGCGAGCGCTGGTTTAATATGCCATTTAACGTAAGCTTGTCATCACCTTTTTGCTGAGTGACATTAAAAGTCATACTGTATGCACATGGATACAGATTCATCTCATGAAGATCCTGATGTACATAAATATTTGTCATTATCCTGCGTGAAAAAGGTGTGTGCTTAAGATCATATATAACCCTGTCAACCTGATCCATCATACCCTCTTTGTACTGATGCTTGACACCAAGCTGATAACCATATGCCTTGCCGATCGAGCCATTTTCATCTGCCCATTCATCCCACACTGAACTCTTTAAGTCCTTTATGTTGTTTGATTTTTTCTGCCATATCCATAGAAGCTCGTCTGTCGCACTCTTTATATATGTTTTTCTGAGTGTGATCGCCGGAAACTCTTTTGAAAGATCATATCTGTTTACGACACCAAATTTTTTTATCGTGTAGGCGCTTGTACCGTCCTCCCAGTGAGGTCTTACAAGTTCGCCTTCTGTGCTTGTACCATTTTTAAGGATATCCTGACACATATCCACAAATACTTTATCCGCGTAACTCATGCAATTTACTCCGTTTCCTTTTGCTGAAAATACTTTATCTATTATTCTATCTAATTATCGATTATTTTTCAACATGAGGATTTTAAGTATGTGAAATTGCAGTTAATAATTTCTTTAAATTTTTAATGATTCTTTTCTTTTGAGGACACATTTTAGACAAACTTTTATATTATATTATTACTTGTAAAGGAGATACAAACCTTTACAATTCCCTTTTTTAAACATTTTTTCATAAACTAAACTCCTCGAAAAGAAGCCGTTTCCCTCGGCTTCTTTTCACGTTGTTCTTTACTTTTCTTACTTATCCCTCTATATTATATTATGTGTGCTTACGATAGAGTGCGCAGGTAACAGACTGATGTTTGGTCCATTGATTAATATGTCAGGAGAATTATATGATTTTTTCACTAGCCCCGATGGAAGGGCTTACAGGATATATTGTAAGAAATGCCTTTCATCACAATTTCGATTTTATAGATAAATATTACACCCCATTCATTCCCGCCGCAAAAAGGATGAATTCAAAGATCAAACGTGATCTAGACCCTTCGAACAACGAGGGGCTAACCCTGATTCCGCAGGCCATGTCGATCCTGGCAGATGAGGTCATAAGCCTCCATGAGCAGCTAAAACCCTACGGCTATGATGAGATAAATATAAATCTTGGCTGTCCGTCAGGAACTGTCGTATCAAAAAAGCGTGGCTCCGGCATCCTCGCATACCCTGATATGCTTTTCAGCTTTCTGAATGATTTATTTAAAAATGCAGATTTTCCGGTTTCAATAAAAACAAGGACCGGCTTTGATGATGATATACTATGGCCTGAAATTATAGATATATATAAAAATTTTCCTATAAAAGATCTCATCATCCATCCCCGTGTTCGAAAAGATTTATACAAGGGTTCCATAAGACTTGATGATTTCGCCCTTGCCATTGAAAAACTATCAGATTCACCTATACATCTTGTATACAACGGAGACATAACAGACACGGAAAGCTTCAACAATATTATAAACCATTTTCCTTCTGTCGATGAGATCATGATCGGAAGAGGTTTATTTATGAATCCTGCCCTTATTGCAGAAATAAAGAAAACCCAGTATAGCGAAAATCTCTTAGGCTCCGAAGACTTCAATACACGGCTTATAAAATGGCACGATGAAATTTTAGAAGGATATCTTGGAATTTTTTCAGGATCTAAAGATGCTATGTTCCGCATGAAAGAAATATGGATGTATATGCATGGACTCTTTCCTGACCATGAAAAGCTCTGGAAGAAAATAAAAAAATGCCAGACACTTTCCGATTATAATTCAATCGTAAGTTCGGCATTTATTTCGCTTGGTTAGTACAAACTATTTCTTCTTTTTTATCCGGTGGAATTGAGGCTTTACGGTAATATCAGAAACGACCATGCCTTCTCTTTGATTTACGGCAAAAAGCACAGTTTCTGCGACATCCTTTGCCGTAAGCCGTGCCATCTCATCATCATCTGCTGTAAAATCAGCATTTCTGTAAAGATTTGTGTCCGTCATATCCGGCTCGATATTTATCACACTCACCCCATATTTTCTTGCTTCATCAAAGAGGCTGTGTGAAAAACTTGTAAGTCCCGCCTTTGTTGCCCCATAAGCACAGCCATGGGGATTGGACTTTTGTGCAGTGACTGACGAAATATTTATTATCATGCCATGATTTTTCTTCAAATCACGTAGCAGCAGATTGCATATTATCATTGGAGCTTCAAGATTTGTGCGCACCATTCTTGATATTTTTGCAGCGTTTAATTCCTCATGAAGCCCATAATAAGCGGTTCCTGCATTATTTATAAGCAGATTTATATCATGATTTTTATTAACCTGTTTTATAACTCTGGCAAGCATTCCGGTGTCCGTGATATCACAGACGATTTTTATGATCTTCCCACCATTTTTTTGAGATACTTCTGCTTTTTTTTCTTCTGTCCAGTCATTTTCTTCTGACTTGTCACTTTCAAAAGTACGCCCTATCGCATATACACACCATCCATCATCCATAAGCCTGCAGGCAGTTTTCATTCCTATACCGGATGATGCACCTGTTATTATAACATTTTTTTCCATGTAAATATTTTTTCCTTTGGCATATATTTTTTTAGCAGCTCCACCAGCATATTTTCCATATCACACCTTATATTTTCAGGATACTGATAATATCCACCTATATTCTCATATGGGAAATTGACAACAGCGGATCCATTTAAATCTTTTCTCATCTTTTTCAGGTAATCCTGTGATATCCTGAATGTTCCAACACTTACATCCCATAGCTGTTTTGCATCCAGCTTCGAAAATACATCTTCGATCATTTTTTTATATTCATTCTTCCAATCCCTGCAATATATCATCGGATCAAAGCATAATCTGACCGGAAATCCTGAATCCATAGCTTTTTTTGCGGCTTTTAGCCTTTCAGCCGGCGAAGCTGTGTTATGCTCATATGATGAAGCAATCTTCTCCGGTGAAATAGTGTATGCAAGTATCACACGCTCACACGCCGGATACTTCTCCCAGAGATCATATCTTGCACTCTTAGTCCTGATCTCGATCGTCAGGTTTTCATGCGCGACCGTAAAATCTATCCATTCTTTAACGTAGCCACAAAGCCATTCGCATGCTGTAAGATCCGCATCATATGATACACAAAGGTATATCTTCTTTTCTCTTAAAAGCTCCTCAAGCTCTGAAAATGTATCCTCGATATTTACAAAAACCACTATATTAGCTGATGGATACATTCCCTTTAAATAACAGTATTCACAATCAAAAAGGCAATTCATCATGCATGAACAATAGTAAAAATTATCATTTCCAAAATTCTGACAGACCGGAGCACCCTCATATATGCAGCCATTTTGATTTTTTGCAAGTATGAGTGCCTTTGCCTTATTCTGTGCCACGATACTTTGCTTTCTGCGGCAGAAAACATCTTTGTAATGGTCAATTTCTATAACCCTTGCGTTTGGGAGTTTTTTTAAAATTTCTTTTGTTCTTTGATGATCTTTTATCTGCTTTTCCACATATATATGAGAAAAAGCCGCATTATAATAATCTATTTTTGAACTTATCAAGACAAACTTTCCCTTCCTTTTTACTGCTGCATGGAAGCATTTTTCTGTCGTAGAACTCTCTTTCAACTGCTCTGTGATCAATATCACTCAGATAACAATATTTTATAAGCTGTGAAAGCTGATCCTTCATCACTTTTGAACAACACATGGCATCAGAAAGGCGCTCTATATCCTTTTTGTAATCTGTGCTCTCTTTTACATTGGCATTCACTTTTTCTTCCTGCACTATTTCTTTTATATCGTCAATATAATCATGGATTTTATCTTCTGCAATATGAATAGCTTCCTGCATTTCATCCTTTGAAATAAGATCCCCGTTATCTGATACTATTTTTATAAACGATACATGGTCAGGTGCTATAAAAAATGATGCTGCCTGATATATAGAAGCCGCCTCCATCTCATACACGCTCTTAGTCTGTAAACATTTTCCTGATTTTTGACTTCCACAGTCTTTTATAAACGGTTTAGGGACAGTAATTGCTGCCGCTTCCTCTAACTCAGTCTTTATAAGCATATCCGGATAGAATGTATGTCCTGTTGCCTTCTCAGTTATCTTATTTATGATATATACATTTCCGGCATTTTCTCCAGGCATGGCGCAGCTTCCTATATTTATGATACGATCATGTCCTGCGATACCAAAGACTCCTGCGGCATTTCCTAAAGCCACCGCCGCATTTACCGCCCCTGCTCCTGTAATAAGAAGCCGTATATCGTCATTAGAAAATATATCAAATTTAAGACCTGCCACATGCTGTTTCTTTAGATCATAATGCTTTATTATATTTTTCGCTTCAGCATAAATAGCAGTAAAAATATAAATCATTTTATCTCTCCAATTCTTTTAAGAGTTTCGCCCTTCCGCTTCCAACCATAAGCTTTTCATTGTAAATGTCATATTTTTCACATTCATTTTCTGCAAGAAAACTGCTTATCTCAGGTGTTATCGTAAGTTCCGTGACAAAAATAAGCATCTCCTGGCCATCCTTAAACACTTCTTCTATGAAATCAAACGCGTGGTTGAGTTTTTCTCCAGCCTCATCCTCCAGCACTGAAAGTTCTTCCGAACGCAGTGTAAAATCATCCATTGAATCATCAAATGGCTTCTTTATATCCTTAAGCACATCCTGCCTTATATAGTAATCTTCCTGGAGAATAAGCCTGTTTTCTTTCAGCTTATCGCTCTCCTCCTCAAAAGCTTTTACCATATCTTCATATGACGTATTTTCCAGACATTTGTATTGTTTTAAAAATTCATACCATAACTGGACTTCTTTGCGCACTTTTGATAGATCCGAAAAAATAATTGTAAGTCCATCTAAGATCAGATTAATGACTGTCACGCGTTCATCAAAACCGGCATCAAATATTCTCTGATACACGGTCTTTTTCACTTTACCATCAAGAATGTCTGCTATGCCGTAATCATCATGATATTTTTTATAGATTTCAAGATATGCATACACATCCTCCGCTATATCAGGATGATGTATGTATTCATCTATAACTTCCTGTGTTATAGCAATATGACTTTTTTCATACACATACATAAGGCTGCTTAAATCTTCCCAGCCTCTTGCTGTCACAAAATTCATTCCGTCAACGTCTGACTCGACCTTATAAAAATTATTTGGATGAAGTTCAAGATAACTAAGTAAAGCCTCATGTATATGCACTTTTCTTGCATATTCTTTCCACACATCATAATCGGCTTCTATTGAAATATACCTTACACGGTCAAGTGTAACCATATCAAAATCCCTTACCGATTTATTATATTCCGGTGGATTTCCCGCTGCAACAATTATCCATCCATCAGGCACCGCCTGGTTTCCAAACGTCTTACACTGTAAAAACTGCAGCATTGTAGGCGCAAGCGTTTCCGATACACAGTTTATCTCATCAATAAAAAGTATTCCTTCTTTCAGACCGCTCTTTTCCATCTTTTCATAAACACTTGCTATTATTTCGCTCATTGTGTACTCAGTCACAGAATATGTTGTTCCATCATATTCTCTTTCCTTTATAAATGGAAGTCCTACCGCACTCTGTCTCGTATGATGTGTTATCGTATAAGCCACAAGTCCTATTCCACACTCCCTTGCTATCTGCTCCATTATCTGAGTCTTTCCAATTCCCGGAGGCCCGATCAAAAGCATAGGTCTCTGACGTATCTGCGGTATCACATACTGCCCGTGTTCATCCTTTAAAAGATATGCTTTTACTGTATTTTTCACTTCTTCTTTGGCTGTCTTTATATTCATCCCAATTCCTCCGGATCTATTTTCATTGTGATAGCCCATGCAGGCACCACATTATCATCATATTCATCTAAATATATAAACGCACATTTGTACGGCGGACATTTAACAGGGTAAATGCCTTTTCCATCTGTAAAATACAATAACCCGCACATATTTTTTAGCTGCCCGTCCGATATAAGTTCTGATACATAACTGAACGCAGGACGAAAATCCGTTCCACCGCCCCCAGCTATCGTAAAATCTGATAGCATCTGCGGTATATGGTCTATATCAGATATTTCTTCGTCCGCTTTTATGCTGTCGTCACACTGGATTATCCTGATTTTATTTTTCACAAAAAAACTGTCTGTTTCCGTCAGGATCGAAAATGTTTCTTTAAGAAATTTTTCTATAAGCTCTCCGCTTACTGAATAACTCGTATCAAGTACTATGACAAAATCCCTTATCTTATAAGTTTCCCTCGTTTCAAGCGGCTCTATAAGCGGCATATTGCCATACATTGCCATTCCGTAAGCATAGTATCCCATATCAAACGAGTCAGCATCAATGTGAAGTTCCTCCCTGAGCACCGCAAACCTGCGTAAAAATTCCCGGTAATCATGCCGGCTTTTTCTGGCGGTAAGCTGTCTTAACATAACAGATTCACCTTTTTGACTTTCATCTTTACGGCGCTTTTTCTCCATTTGTGTCTGTCTGGCTATCTTCTCCCAGTTTTTCTTTGCCTGGGCAGAGGATACAGGCATAGCTTTTTCATTTTTCTCATCAGGCCATAAGCTGTGGTCATCCGTATAAAATTCTTTTGCCAGACTGTTTAAAAACTCACTGTCCTGCTTTTTTAGCCACACATATATAGGTCCAGGTGCGATTGCTACTCCTTCACTCTTTAAATTATCATATGTTTTTGTCCTTATATAGCCAAGTATCCTTTTTGTACATGGCTTGTCCATCATGTCTATCGTATATTCGGTCATGATATCACATGCAATATTCCACAATAGATCATCTCTTTTTCCTTTTGTCCACAAATGAAAAAAAAGACAATGCAGTACACTATGCAGATATGCTCGGTCAAGATATTTTCCGTTTGACTTAAATATATCAATTATCCTCTGTGGAGAATAATATAATTTCTTTCCATCTGTTGCCATAGATACAAAATTTTCATTGGAACATAGCTCAAATGCACAAAGAGCTATCTGCATGAAATTAAGTTCCAGATACAGTTCGCTTTGTATCTGTCCAAATATTTTTTCTGTTATTTCCTCCTGCCATTCTGTTTCCGTCTGAACGTGTTTTTTCATGTGCGATCCTCTTTAAAATTTGAATCTTTCCGATCTTCTTTTTGAAATATTTTTCTTTTTATACCGGAGCAGTATAACACTGCCCTCGCCCCAGCCGGCTTGTGCCGCCTCGTCAATCATTTCCGTGATAAACTGCGCATCTATTATTTTTCGTACATTAAATTCATCTGCAGATCCACCACTTATTCTATCTATCTCAAGCAGGCAATTCAAATTGTCTGTATTTTTTTCGTCTATTATGATCTGCGAAAGTGCTTTTTTATGTTCCTGTACATATGTAAGATATATCTTTTTTGCCTCCATGTCCAGCTCATACGGATATTTAATGCGGGAAAAAGCCATATCCAGCAGATCTTTCTCACATTCAAGCGCCTTAGCCTCTATAAATGTATCATCATACTGTTTCCAGGCAAATACTCTGCCGGAAAAACTCTGCCGCGCCCGAAATCCTACTCCTGCCATATTCAGCTTAAAAATATGCGCAGGTCCTATCTCATCATAGCTTTGGTCATATTCAAAAAAAATTGCCTGCGCTGTATTTTTTTCATGGTTCTGCCAGCAAATGATAATTTTCCATGTGATCTGTGCCAGGATCTGTCTGAGGTAAGATTTTTCTCCTGCATCTCCTCTTAGTATAATTTTATGAAGACATATACAATTCATAAACGCATCACCATCTACATCCGGTGCTGCCGCAGACATCTCTATTTCACTTAAATTTCTACAATTATAAAATGCTAATCCACCTATTTTACTCAAACTATCCGGCAATATGATCCTGCTTACATATTGTCCTGAAAGACTTGTCATATCATATGGCACAGTTATACCCGCAGCTTCCAGCGCTTCCTTTTTCTTTTCTGTAAAGCAATATGGTGCGATTTCTGTCACCGGAAGATTTTCTATAGTATCACACACATATGCTTCTGGTATTTTTCCATACATATGAAGAAGCCTAATACCATCGGTATTAAGCTTCTCCCATACATATAAATAATCATCTACGATTGTAGTCTTTATATTATTTATCATGTTTTCCTTTATTATGCTCTTTTTCTTCTTTTAATTCCTACTGTACAGATCACAACGCCAAGTCCTAACATTGTAACAACAAGAACACTGTTTGTATTGTCACCCATTGCAGGAGATGCTTTTTTCTTCGGTTCTATCTGTGTCTTTGGTGCTACTTCTGCCTTTGGTGTTACTTCTGCCTTAGTATTATATTATTAAAAAGTTTTTTAATCAACCCTAATATTGTTTTTTTCATATCATTTACAAATATTATAAAACTGCTGTATTCTTTATCATAATCCTTTCCGAATGTCCTTTTTGTTGAACAGAAGCGATAGACGGCGCAAGGTGTCCGGTGGACACCTGCTTTGCGCCGACCGCAGTGGAACGGAGACGCTCGAACTTTGAGCCCCGGATGGGGCTCTTTC
>OGDF01000439.1_pt1 | contig 67050 bp, 57 predicted proteins | sample 1570141 | NCBI WGS metagenome assembly OGDF01 (sample SAMEA4370581, study PRJEB24528) | human gut metagenome
CGTCACCGTGGTGAATTTCTGGTTCACCACCTGCAATCCCTGCGTGGGCGAGCTTGCCGAGCTGGATGCGCTGAACAAGGAGCTTGCGAAGAAGGGCGGCACGCTCATTGGCGTCAACACCTCTACCTTGGATGGCGACAAAGCGGAAATCTCGGATGCAAAGGATGTGCTGATGAAGAAGGGCGCAACGTATCAGAATGTGTATTTTGACTCCAACAGTGAGGCAGGCAAGTTCGCCACCAACCTCTTGGCCTATCCTACCACCTATGTAGTGGATCGCAAGGGCAATATCGTGGGAGAACCCATCGTGGGCGCCATCACGGAAAAGAAGCAGGCGGAAACGCTGCAAAAGCGCATCGACCAGGTTCTTGCCGCCGATCGGGGCTGACAAACAGATCTGCCTCCTCCGAAAGGAGAACAACACCGTGTGTCGGAGCGTATTGTCGTTTCTGCTTGCTGCGGCGCTGCTGCTGAGCGGCTGCACCGCCCAGCAGAAAAAGATGCCCCCAAAAAGGAAAACCGAGGGAACGGAACTGGCTGGACAGTCCTCCGATCTGTCCGGTGAGGAAAGTGTGCATATGGATCACACGGAAAACGTCATCTATCTGGCAGGCGGCTGCTTTTGGGGCATAGAACAGCTGATGCAGTCCATTCCAGGCGTCCTGGATGCCCAGAGCGGCTACGCCAATGGCACCTGCCAGGCAGATGCCGACTACCGGACGGTCTGTAAAGGGGACACCGGCTTCCGAGAGACTGTGCGGGTGGAGTACGACCCGGAGCAGGTGAGCCTGGATGCCCTGCTGCTGGCTTACTTCTATGTCATCGACCCTACAGTAGAGAACCGGCAGGGCAATGACATCGGAAGCCAATACCAGACCGGCGTTTACTACACCAACGACAAGGCGAAGGAGACGGTGGAGCGCATTGCTGAGATCGAGCGGAGCCGCAGTGAGAAGTTCTTTGTGGAGATCGGCCCTCTGAAAAACTACTATCCCGCTGAGGAGTACCATCAGAACTATCTGGAAAAGAATCCGGGCGGCTACTGCCACATCCCAAAGAAGAAGATAGAACTATTTTCCAGATTGCGCATTGACCCAGGCGATTATAAAAAGCCTGCTGCGGAGTCCATCCGAGATAAGCTGACAGAGGAACAGTACCGTGTCACCCAGGAGGATGGCACCGAGCGTGCCTTTACTGGTGCGTTCTGGAACCAGTTCGAGAAGGGCATCTATGTGGACGTGGTCACCGGCGAGCCGCTCTTTTCCTCCACAGATCAGTTTGAAAGCGGCTGCGGCTGGCCTTCCTTTACAAAGCCTATTGAGGAGCCTGCCGTGGTGGAGAGAGAGGACTTGAGCCACGGAATGCGCCGCACGGAGGTGCGCAGCCGTGCAGGAAATTCTCACCTCGGTCATGTGTTTACCGGCGATCCGGAATCCCCCAACGGCGTGCGCTACTGCATCAACAGTGCGTCTCTCCGCTTTGTGCCTTACGCAAAGATGAAAGCCGAAGGGTATGGGTATCTCCTGAACCTCTTTGAGAAATAAGCCAGCAGCGCCAGGAACGATCGCTCACCGAAAGCCCTGGGCGCTGTGCGAGCAATCCGATTCGGACAAAGAACCGCCAGATTTGTGCAGTTTTTTGCGTTGCAGAGCGGCGGAAGCTGTGCTATAATAAACCTGTTCCGCCAATAGGCGGAGCTATGGGCCAGTAGCGCAGCTGGGAGCGCATCACATTCGCATTGTGGGGGTCGTCGGTTCGAATCCGATCTGGTCCACCACAAAAAAGCCACGACTGAGGTCGTGGCTTTTTTGTGGGTTCGCGCCCTTTGGGCGCTCACCCTTCGGTGATTTGACTTGCTCGGCGGAACTAAATTCCGCCTGCGCCAAGGTTTTGTTGCGCAAAACGCTTGGGACGCCGGACTTCCGGCGGGTTTCTATGTGCACACCTCTGTTCCGATTTTATCATTTCACGGCGGAACTAAATTCCGCCTATGACAATTCTGCGCTGCGCTCCGAATTGACGTGCCACTTGCCACGGCCGCCAGAAGGCGGCTTTTTTGGGCTTTGGTGATTTGACTTGTGTGGCGTGCCCGCCCATGACAGAATAGTTGCAATTTCGCCCCCGCTATGCTATGCTAACCCCAGAAAAACAGACGCCCCACCTACGGGGCTTTTCTTTTGCGGCGATGCCGCAGGAGGGGAAGGGAGCAAAGCAATGAAAAAGATACTGCTGCTGGGCACGGGAGGCACCATCGCCTCCAAGCAGACTGAGGACGGCTTGCAGCCGGCACTGACGGCGCCGGAGATTTTGGAGTATGTGCCCGGAGTGGAGCGCTACTGCGACATTGACGTGAAGCAGGTGTGCAACATCGACTCCACCAATATGTCTCCGGAGATCTGGTCTCAGATCGTCCGTGCCATTGAGGCCAACTACGACCACTACAACGGCTTCGTCATCACCCACGGCACCGATACCATGGCCTACACCTCTGCCGCCCTGAGTTACATGATCCAAAATTCCAGAAAGCCCATCGTCATCACCGGCTCCCAGATGCCCATCAACACCGACAGCACCGATGCCAAGGTGAACCTGCGGGACAGCATCTACTACGCCTGTGACGACTATTCGGAAAACGTCTCCCTGGTCTTTGACGGCAGCGTCATCGCTGGCACCCGTGCCAAGAAGATGATGGCCCGCTCCTTCAACGCCTTCTACAGCGTCAACTTCCCCGTGCTGGCCCGCATCCAGGACGAGCACATCATCCGCTACCTGCCCTACGACCCGATTCGGGAACCCCTTCGGTTCCAGCGTCAGGTCAGCGACAGTATCTGTGTCATGAAGCTCATCCCCGGCTCCCGTCCGGAGCTGCTGGCCTATCTGTTCGAGCACTATGACTGCATCGTCATCGAGAGCTTCGGCGTAGGCGGCATCCCAGCCAAGATGCTGGAACAGTTTTATGCGGAGATGGAGAAGTGGGCGTCCAAGGGGAAGTTCATCGTCATGACCACCCAGGTGGTCAACGAGGGCTCCAACATGGAGATCTACCAGGTGGGACAGCGGGTGAAGAAGGAATTCCAGCTGCTGGAATCCTATGACATGACCCTGGAAGCCACCCTGACCAAGCTAATGTACCTGATGAAACGGTTCGAGGGGGACTATGACGCCATCCGGCGGCATTTCTATCGGGAGATCAACCACGATATTCTATGCGCCTTCGAGTCTTGACCGGAGGCCGGCGAGAACCCTCTGCGCTGGGAAGGGCGCAGGGGGTTTTGTATACTGGGCGTGTGCGCTGGTGGCGCACGATTGGACGAAATGGTGATAAAATGAGGACAAAATGTGGCGTTATTCGGGAGAAAGGAGACTTTCCGTTCCTTGACAATTCATGGGGAAGGGGATAGAATAAAACAATCCGTATCGAGAGAAACCAACGGAAAATCACTATATTATGGAAGAAGATGAACCCCAATGATGAGACTGGATGATTTCAAAGCGGCACGCAACGTCCTCAAAGGCATTTTGAACGACACGGGTCTGATTTACTCCCAATTTTTCTCCAAGGCCACTGGCAATTACGTCTACCTGAAGCCGGAGAATATGCAGGTCACGGGCGCCTATAAGATTCGCGGCGCATACTACACCATCAGCACCCTGTCCGACCAGGAGAAAGCCGCCGGTCTCATTACCGCCTCCGCCGGCAACCATGCCCAGGGCGTGGCCTATGCCGCCAAGCACGCCAATGTCCCCGCCACCATCGTCATGCCCACCACCACCCCCCTTATCAAGGTGAACAACACAAAAAATTACGGCGCCAACGTAGTTCTGCACGGGGCGACCTTTGACGACGCGGCAGAGGAAGCGGCACGGCGGAGCAAAGAGGACGGCCTGACCTACATCCACCCCTTCAACGACCTGCGGGTGGCCACCGGTCAGGGCACCATCTCCTATGAGATCTTCAGCAACCTCCCTGATGTGGACATCATCCTGGTGCCCATCGGCGGCGGCGGCCTGGCCAGCGGCGTGTCCACCCTGGCAAAGCTCCTCAACCCCAACGTGAAGGTCATCGGCGTGGAACCCACCGGCGCAGCCAGCATGAAGGCCAGCCTGGAGGCAGGCCACATCGTCACCCTGCCCACCGTGGACACCATCGCTGACGGCGTAGCGGTGAAAACCCCCGGCGACCAGGTGTTTCCCTATATTCAGGAGAACCTGGATGACATCATCACCATCGAGGATAACGAGCTGGTATCCGCCTTCCTGGACATGACCGAGACCCACAAGATGATCGTGGAGAACGCAGGTCTCCTCACCGTGGCCGCCCTATATCACCTGGACTGCAAGAACCAGAACGTGGTGCCCATCCTCACCGGCGGCAACATGGACATCATCACCATGTCCTCCCTCATCCAGAACGGCCTCATCAACCGCGGCCGTGTCTTTACCTTCTCCGTCCAGCTCCCCGACCGACCTGGCGAGCTGCTCCAGGTGGCCAGCATCGTGGCCAAGGAGCGGGGGAACATCATCAAATTGGAGCACAACCAGTTTGTCAATATCAACCGCCAGCACGGCGTCGAGCTGCGGGTGACCCTGGAAGCCTTCGGCCACGACCATAAGAACGCCATCCTGACCGCAATGGCAGAGGCGGGCTATCAGGTGAAGGAAGTGGCAACCGTCTTGTAAGAAGGGCTTCTGTAAGGTATAATGAAGAGAATGTTGATTTTTCGGAAAGGAAGCCGATTCTTATGATTCAAATTGCCCCCTCCATCCTGTCCGCCGACTTTACCAAACTGGGTGCGGACTTGGATGCCATCGCCACCGCTGACATGGTGCATTTCGATGTGATGGACGGTGCCTTCGTGCCCAACATCTCCTACGGGATGCCTATTTGCAAGGCGGTGAACCAGTACACCGATATGTTCCTGGACACCCACCTGATGATCGAAAAGCCTGCCCGCTACATCGAGGACTTCGCCAAGGCTGGCGCCGACCTGATCAGCGTCCACCTGGAAGCCGATGGCCCCCGTGGCATCGAGGACGCCCTGAATGAGATGGAGCGCTGCGGCGTGAAGAAAGCGGTCGCCCTGCGTCCCATCACCAGTCCTAAGGCCATCCTGCCCTATATCGAACGGCTGGATATGGTGCTGGTCATGACGGTGGAGCCGGGCTTCGGCGGCCAGTCCTTTATGATGGATCAGCTGGACGTCATCCGCCAGTGCCGGGAGATCATCGACTGGTACAATCCCAGCTGTCTGCTGGAGGTAGATGGCGGCATCAACTTCAAGACCGCTCCCCTGGTGAAGGCGGCTGGCGCCAACGTGCTGGTGGCTGGCAGCGGTATCTACGGCCAGGAGGATCGGGCGGCGGCCATCCAGGCTCTGCGGGAGGCGTAAGGATGCAATATCTGCCTCCGGCCTTGGAAGCGCTGACGGAGCAGTTCGCCAAGCTCCCCGGCATCGGCACCAAAACCGCCCAGCGCCTGGCGTTTTATATCCTGAACCTGCCGGACGGGGAGGCGGAAGCCTTCGCCAATGCCATCCGCAACGCCAAAGGCACCATCACCCGCTGTCCTGTCTGTCAGAACCTGACCCAAGGGGAGGGGCTCTGCGCCCTGTGCGCCAGCCCTCGGCGGGATAAGTCCACCATCTGCGTGGTGGCCGACCCCAAGGACGTCATCGCCATGGAGCGAGCGGGAGAGTACCAGGGGTTGTACCATGTGCTCCACGGGGTCATCTCCCCCATGAACCATGTAGGCCCCGACGACCTGCGCATCAAAGAGCTGGTGGCTCGTGTGGCCGCCGGCGGAGTAGAGGAGGTCATCATGGCCACCAACCCGGACACGGAAGGGGAGACCACCGCCATGTACCTGTCCCGCCTGCTGCGGGATTTCGGCGTAAAGATCACCCGCCTGGCCTACGGCATCCCAGTGGGCAGTCACCTGGAATACGCCGATGACGCCACCCTCATGCGCGCCCTGGAAGGGCGGCGGGAGATGTGAGCGGCCTCAGAAAACAAACAACGGAGAGAGCCTTTGCTCTCTCCGTTTTCTGATCAATTCAAATCTAAGGTCTGTATGGGCACATCCATCCGCTGTGCCACCTGTTCCGGGGTCATCCCCTGTGCCAGGAACCGCTTGGCTACCTGTTCCAGTCCTTCGGCCACCTCGATGATATGTCCGTCCGGATCGTAAAAGCGCACCACTCGCTGTCCCCAGCGGTGCTCCTTCAGCCGGTGGACGAACTGCACCTGCCAGCGATCCAGCTGGGGCAGGAAGGCGTCCATGTCCTCCGTCTCGAAGTACAGCTCCCCGCCGTTGTTGGGGAGCGTGACCTTTTGGGTGTTGAGAAATCCCTTCCAGGTGTCCAGGGTCTGCAAGGTGATGCCCCCGCTGAGGGTCACATTGGCGCCGAAATCTGCCACGATCTCTCGTCCCAGCAGGCCGCAGTAAAAGGCTTTGGAGCGTTCCATATTGGTGACGGCCAATAACGTACTCTGATATTTCATCCGTTCCCATCCTTTCTCCGTTGGCACTTTTGTTCTCTCTCCTGTCATTGTACGGGAAGATAGATGTCTTGTCAATGTCCCTTTCCGGCGAACAAAAAACGACACACCCTGGGGTGTGTCGTTTGCGCATCTAGAGAGAGCGGGGCTTACAGGCCGAACGCCCCCAGATTCAGCCCGCCGGTGAGCTTGCTGACGGTCTGGTTGGCGTCCTCGTCCACCTGACGGAGGACATCGTTGACGGCCAGTATGACCATGTCCTGGAGCATCTCCACATCCTGGGGATCCACTGCGTCGGGAAGGATGGTGAGGCTGGTGAGCTGATGCTTGCCGTTGGCGGTCACCTTGACTGCGCCGCCGCCAGCCTGGGCGGTGTAGATCTTATCTTCCAGCTGGCTCTGCATCTTCTGCATATCAGCCTGCATCTTCTGTGCCTGGCGGATCATATTCATGTTCATGCCGCCGCCCATGCCCTTCATGCCGCGGGCGTTAAAACCTTTTGCCATAATTCGTTGCTCCTTTATACTAAAATCTAAGTGGTTTCGTTTCAATCAATTTGAAAATGATTCTTTCTGCCGAAATCCAGCAGCTGCGCAAAGGGGTCGCCCGCCGGCTCTGCCGGAGCGGCAGGGGGGGCACCGTCCACCAGCTTCAGCTGTACTGCCGTGCCCAGACGAGCGCTGACCGCCTGGAGGATGGCGTTGCGCACGTTCTCCCGACTGACCACAGGACGGGCGAAGGAGTTGACCAAGTACAGCGTCAGCACGGTACCTTCTAAAATACCTTCACACATGGACGGGTTGTTCAGGATGGGATAAGCACCCGGCCCTACGATGGCGCGTAAGCTGGGAACCAGTTCAGACCAGAAATTGCGATCTCTGCCAGCGGGGGGCGCTGCAACAGGTGCCTCCTGGACGGGAACCACCTGCGGCTCCTCCGGTGCAGGCACCGGCTCCGGCTGAGCCGCCGGCTGCGTCTGGGACAAAAAGTCCGGCTCCGGCGGCAGGGGGAGCTCCTCCTCCATCAGCGGCGGTTCCTCCGAAGGAAGGGGCGGCTCGTCCCAGGGGACGGGGTCGCTGACCGGTGGGAGCGTGGGTTCCTCGGTGTCCCAGGGGGGCAGGTCATCCTTCGCGGGAGCGGGGGTGGGTTCCGGTGTTGGTTTGGACACTGGGTTCGGTTTGGGCTGTGCCTGTGGGACAGGCGCAGGGATAGCCACGGGCTGGACGGGGATAGCGCCGGCCAATTTGGCCTCCAGCTGGGCGATGCGGGCGGACAGGCCGGTGAGAGACTGGTCTAACTCCACCTCGCACAGCTGGATGAGACACAGCTCCGCATCTGTCCGCCGGTTGGCGCTGGTGCGCAGACCGGCTTGGGTGCTCTGCAAGAGTTCCAGCATTTGCAGCAGCCGCTGACTGGGGAACTTCCGTGCCAGCAAGCCCATGGTCTCCTGGTCGTACCCGCCGGTCATCAGGGCTTCGCCGCCTTGGGAAGCGGTCTTGCGGATGAGCAGATCACGAGTCAGGGAGGACAGCTCGGACAGCACCGCCCCCACGTCCTTGCCATCATCGTATAGCTGTGCCAGCTGGGTCAGGGCGGCGGAGGTATCGCCGCTGGCGATGGCGTTCATGATATGGGCGGTCTTCAGGTTGCCTGCCAGCCCCAGCGTGTCCAGCACCGTCTCCCGATTTACCTGGCGGCCAGAGACAGCGCACTGATCCAACAGAGACAGAGCATCCCGCAGCGCCCCGTCCGCCAGCCGTGCCAGCAGGGAAGCCCCCTCCGGCGTCAGGTCGATGGCCTCTTGCTGGGCGATGTATTGCAGCCGGTTCTGGATGTCCGCCGGCAGGATGCGCTTGAAGGAGAACCGCTGGCAGCGGGACAAAATGGTGGCCGGCACCTTGTGCAGTTCGGTGGTGGCCAGGATGAACATGAGGTGTTCCGGCGGCTCCTCCAAAATCTTCAGCAGGGCATTGAAGGCGGCGGTGGAGAGCATATGCACTTCGTCCACGATGTAAACCCGCTTGCGCACGGCGGCGGGGGCGTACACCGCCTCGTCCCGCAGGGCACGGATCTGGTCCACGCCGTTGTTGGAGGCGGCGTCCAGCTCCACCACATCTAAAATAGCGCCGCTGTCGATGCCCACACAGGCGGGACACTTCCCGCAGGGGTTGCCCTGGATGGGTGATTCGCAGTTGACTGCCTTGGCCAAAATCTTGGCGCAGGTGGTCTTGCCGGTGCCGCGGGTGCCGGTGAACAGGTAGGCGTGGGAGAGCCGGTTGGTCTGCACCTGTTTCTTCAGCGTCTGGGTAATATGGGACTGGCCTACCACATCGTCAAAGATCTGAGGCCGCCATTTCCGGTACAGTGCCTGATACAAGGGGCTGCACTTCCTTTCTGCCGGAATAAAAAACGCGGTCAGTCCGGAACAGTCCGGCCACACCGCGCTGACGGGCATTTTGGGTAAATGCCACGATACAATCATAATAAAAACACTCCGGCGATCACTCGGATACGACTCACCCGCGGCACATGGAGTGACCGCTTAATGCTGCTCGGTTCCCCGCCTGACATGGTTCACGGGCTGCCGTTGCGCGGGACCGTAACCTCAAACGTCACCGCCGGAGCTAGTGGTATTGTACTATATCTTCCACCGTTTCGCAAGGGGCTATTTTGATTTTTTTCCACGGAAGCCTGTCAGAGAAACTCCGGTTTGTGAAGCGAGGGGAAAAGGGAACGTCAGATTGACAGGAAAAGCGGAAACGTGTAAAATATTTTCAAAGGCCCATGGGCCGAAAAACATGACTTTTCACAGGAGCCCCCAGTGCGGCAGGCTGTGACGAAAAATAGAACGTCCCCCAGCGGGACGGAACACGTTATGGAGGAAATGACACATGAGCGAAGAGAGGAACATCCCCACCCTGACCCTGGATCCTGCCGGAGACGAAGCTGCTGCTGCCGCCCAGGCTGCACCTGCCGCACCGGAGACGGCGGCTCCGACCCTGACCCTCACCCCGGAAGCACCCGTGGCGCAGGCGGTGGAGGACTCCGCACCCCCTGCCATTGACGAGTCCATGCTGTCCGAGGCGGAGCGGAAGATTGTGGACGAGTTCGCCCAGAAGATCGACATCACCGATTCCACCCAGATCTTGCAGTACGGCACCGCCGCCCAGAAGAACATCGCCTCCTTCTCGGAGAACGCCTTGAACAAGGTGCGCACCAAGGATTTGGGCGAAGTGGGGGACGTGCTGTCCAGCCTGGTGGTGGAGCTGAAGAACAACGCCCCTGGCACCGAGAAGAAGCGTGGCTTCTTCCAGCGCAGCAAGATCAAGATGGACGAGATGCGTGCCCAGTACCAGAAGGCCGAGGGCAACGTGGACAACATCTGCCGCATCCTGGAACAGCACCAGGTGGCGCTGATGAAGGACGTGGCCATGTTCGACCAGATGTTCGAGCTGAACCAGCAGTATTATAAGGAACTGACCATGTATATCATCGCCGGCAAGAAGAAGCTGGAAGCCTGCCGTACCGGCGAGATGGCGCAGCTCCGTGCCAAGGCGGAACAGACCGGCGCCCAGGAGGACGCTCAGGCGTACAACGACTACGCCAACCTGATGGAGCGCTTTGACAAGAAGATCAACGACCTGGAGCTGACCCGTATGATCTCCATCCAGATGGGCCCCCAGACCCGTCTGCTCCAGAACAACGACACCCTGATGATCGAAAAGATCCAGACCTCTCTGGTCAACACCATCCCTCTGTGGAAGAGTCAGATGGTGCTGGCGCTGGGTCTGGAACGCTCTCGCCAGGCCACTGCCGCCCAGAGCGCCGTCACCAACATGACCAATGAGCTGCTGCGCAAGAATGCGGAAATGCTCAAGATGGGCACCATCGCCACCGCCAAGGAAGCGGAACGGGGTGTGGTGGACATCGAGACTCTGCGCAAGACCAACGAGGACTTGATCTCCACCCTGGACGAAGTGATGAAGATCCAGACCGAAGGCCGCCAGAAGCGGAGAGAGGCGGAAGTGGAGCTGACCAAGATCGAAGGGGATCTGCGGCAGAAGCTCATGGAACTGAGACACTGAGAAAGGATAACCCGGCGGGTGGGCGTGGCAGCGTCCGCCCGTTTTCTCTCTGGAAAGGAGCAGCGTATGACACAGGAAAGACCCGTGGTGGGACGGTTCGCTCCCAGTCCCAGCGGCCGGATGCACTTGGGCAACGCCTTCTCCGCCCTCATCGCCTGGCTGGCTGTCCGGTCGGCTGGCGGCGAGATGGTGCTGCGGCAGGAGGACTTGGATCCCCAGCGGTGCAAACGAGAGTACGCCGACCAGATCGAGGAGGATTACCGCTGGTTGGGGCTGGATTGGGACAGAGGCGGCAGTACGGGCGGCGATGCCTATTACCAGAGCAATCGGGACGACATCTACGCCGAAGCCCTGGAAACATTGCGCCAAAATCACCTCATCTACCCCTGCTTCTGCACCCGAAACCAACTCCATGCCGCCTCCGCCCCTCACGCCACTGACGGCACGACCCTGTACCCTGGTACCTGCCGGAACCTAACCCCAGCGGAGCAGACGGAGCGGGCGAAAACTCGGAAACCTGCCATGCGGGTGAAGGTACCGGACGAGACGGTTTCCTTCACCGACCACATCATGGGAGCCTATCATCAAAACCTCGCCCAGGCGTGCGGCGACTTCATTCTGCGCCGCAGTGACGGCGTGTTTGCCTACCAGCTGGCCGTGGTGGTGGACGATGCCCTTATGGGCGTCAATCAGGTGGTGCGTGGAGTGGACTTGCTGTCCTCTACACCGAGACAGATCTGGCTGCAACAGCAGTTGGGCTTTCCCCAGCCGGAATACGGCCATGTGCCCCTGCTGTACGGCGCAGACGGACACCGGCTGTCCAAACGACAGAAGGACGTGGACTTGGGCGCACTGCGCCAGATGGGGAAGCGTCCGGAGGACATCGTGGGACAGCTGGCCTGCTGGGCAGGACTCATCGACCAGCCGGAGCCGGTGCAGGCACGGGAGCTGGTGGCGGAGTTCGCTTGGGGGAAAGTGAGACGAGAGAATGTCGTGGTGGAGTGAAACGTTGCGGAGGTCAAGCGCCGCAGGCCGCATGAAGTTTTGCGGGGCTTTTTAAGTGAGACTCCAAATCTAAGATTTGGCTCAATCGAACTTACACAGAGTGACAAAAGCGACTAGGGTTCAGGGGCAAGGCCCCTGGTCGCTGACCGCAGTCAGCGCCGCAGCGTTAAGAAAACTTGCCAGTGGCAAGTTTTTAGCGTAGGCCATGCCTGTTTTACAGGCATGGTACGCTGGGTTCCCTAAACGACGAGCGCAAACCCGCCCCACCCTGTCCCACATATCGTACCCCCAACCTGCTAAACTACCCATAACCAACCAAGAAAGGAGCACTCCCATGCTGCACCTGTTACTCGGCCGTGCCAAGACCGGCAAAACCACCCGCCTCTACCAGGCCATGCGGGAAAACGGCAAGCACCGCCCTCAGGTGCTCATCGTCCCCGAACAGTACTCCCACGAGGCGGAGCGCCGCCTCTGTCAGGAGCTGGGGGGCGGTGCGTCTGCCTGGGCGGAGGTGCTCTCCTTCACCCGACTCTACCATCGGGTGCTCACCGAAACTGGCGGCCTGGCTCAGCCCATGCTGGACGGCGGCGGACAGCTGCTGCTCATGCACCAGGCGGTTCACGCCGTCTCCTCCCAGCTGACCCTCTACGCCAAACCGTCCAAAAAGGCCGCCTTTTTGGAGCATTTGCTGGCCACCCGCGGCGAGCTGAAAAGCTACTGCATCCAGCCCCAACAGCTCATAGAAGCTGGCGACAACGCTCCAGAAGGGGAGGGGCAGCGGCTGCGGGAGCTGGGACTGATGCTGGAGTGCTATGACACCCTGACCCGGCGCCTGGCCTCCGACCCACGGGATCGGCTGACCCGATTGGCAGAGCAGCTCAAAACCTGCGCATATGGCCGCGGCGCGGACTTTTACCTGGACAGCTTTGTGGACTTTACCCCCCAGCAGCGGCAGGTGCTCACCCAGCTCATGTCCAAAGCCCACTCGGTCACCGTGGCGCTCACCTGCGACACCCTGGACAACCACAGCTTAGAAGTCTTTGCCCCTGCCCGCCGGACGGCGCTGACCCTTCAAGCGGACGCCAAGGCGTGCCACACCCTTATGACATTTGAAATTTTGACCGGCCGGAAGGATGACGCTCCCCCAGCCTTGGCGGCGATGGAACAGCTGTTCCAGACCTATGAACCGTTGCAAGAAACCCCACCCACCGGCGTCCACCTGATCCAGGCGGAGACCCCCTATTTAGAGGTGGAGCAGGCCGCCCAGACCATCTGCAAGCTGGTGCGGGAGGACGGGCTGCGCTATCGGGACATGGTGGTAGCCGGCCGCACCATGGAGGACTACGCCGGACTGTTGGAGCCGGTTTTTGGCCGCTACGGCATCCCGCTGTTCTACAGCCATCGGGAGAGCATCCTGGAAAAGCCCATCCTGACCCTGCTGACGGCGGCGTTGGAGACGGTGGGGGACGGGTACGAGTACGACAGCCTGTTCCGCTACCTGAAAACCGGGCTGACCGGCATCTCCCTAGAGGAAGTGGACTTGCTGGAAAACTACGTCCTCCGCTGGGAGCTGCGGGGCAGCCAGTGGAGCCGCGAGGCGGCGTGGAACTGGCATCCGGAGGGGTACAGCCGCAAATGGACGGCGGCGGACGAGGCCGCTGTGGCGGAATTGGATGCCCTGCGCCGACGGGTCATCGCCCCCTTGGAGACTTTGCGCAAGACCCAGGCCGCACCGGGGGCTGACCTGGTGCGGGTGCTGTACGGCTTTTTGGAGGACATTCAGTTGCCCCAGCGGCTGCAAGAGCGGTCGGAACAGCTCCGAGAACGGGGGGAGCTGCGGCAGGCGGAGGAATACCGCCAGCTGTGGGGCATCCTGTGCGGCGCTATGGAGCAATGCGCCGACCTGCTTACCGAAGGGGGCATGGAGCTGCGGGAGTTTGCAGACCTGTTCGGGCTGCTCCTGTCCCAGTACGATGTCAGCGCCATCCCGGTCTCCCTAGACCGAGTGTCCGCCGGAGAGATACAGCACCTGTCCCACAAGGAGGCCAAGGTGCTCCTGCTGCTGGGGGCGGATGAGGATCATTTCCCCTTGGTCACCCAAGCGCCGGGGCTGCTCACGGACAGCGACCGGAGCTGGCTCCAGGCCATCGGATTGGAGGTGGCTCCATCGGCAGACCAGCGGCTGGATCGAGAACAGATGCTCCTTTACGAAGGGCTGGCGCTGCCCCATGAACAGCTATTTATCAGCTGGCCCCGCACCAAGGGCGGCGCTGCCACCAATCCAGCTCGCTTTGTGGAACGAATCCAAGGGTTATTGCCAAAACTGACCGTCACTCATTCGGACAGCGACACCTGTCCCATGGCGCCCCTGCCTGCCTTGGAGTGGGCGGGACGGCACCGGAATGATGCCCTCCTGGACGCCCTGGAACAGGAACCGGAGTGGAACCTCCGCACCCGACGGGTGCGGCTGGCACGGCAGTACACCCGTGGCGGCTTGAGCCGCAGCGCCGTGAACGCCCTGTACGGACACAAGGTGCGCCTGTCTGCGTCCAAGATGGACACCATCAAGAGCTGTCACTTCTCCTACTTCATGCAGTACGGCCTGAAAGCCAAAGCACGAAAGCGAGCAGGCTTTGACGCTCCTGAAGCGGGCACCTTTGTCCACTATGTGCTGGAACATTTCCTGCGGGACGCCAAGGAGCAGGGCGGCGTACAGACCATGTCTCACGACCAGCGCAAAGCCAAGGTGAAAGAAGTGGTGGAGCAATACATACGAGAGGAATTGGGCGACCTGGAAGGCCAAAGCCCCCGTTTCCGCTACCTGTTCCGGCGGCTGTGTCAGTCGGTGGAACTGGTGGTGCAGAACGTGGTGGAGGAGCTGGAACACTCCCACTTCCAGCCCATTTCCTTTGAGTTGGGCTTCGGCGATGGCAAAGCGCTGCCGCCGGTGGAGCTAACGGTGGACGGCGTCACTCTGTCCATTTCCGGCATCGTAGATCGGGTGGACGGCTGGGCGGAGAACGGACGGCTCTATCTCCGAGTGGTGGACTACAAGACGGGCAAGAAGTCTTTCAGTCTCACCGATGTGTGGCACGGGTTGGAAATGCAAATGCTGTTGTATCTGTTCACTTTGGAGCAGTCCGGTCGGGAACTCTACGACCAAGACCCCACCGCCGCCGGCGTCCTCTACCTGCCTGCACGGGATCTGATCCTCAGCGGCAGTCGGGACATGACGCCCGCCCAGCGGCAGGCGGAGGTGGACAAAAAGCTCCGCCGCAGCGGGATGCTCCTGGACGACCCAGAAGTGCTGGCGGCCATGGAGACTTTGGACGCCACGGGAAAACACCGGTTTTTGCCCCTGAAAGTGAGCAAAAAGACCGGCGAGATCACCGGCGACAGCCTGGCCACAGCGGAGCAGTGGGGCAAGCTGCGCCGCCATGTGGGGAAAATTTTACGAGACATCGCCGGGGAGATCGGCACCGGCAACATCGACGCCGATCCCTATCTCCGCTCCGGCAACCGAAGCTATTGCGATTTCTGCGACTACGCCGACGCCTGCTTTTTTGAGGAGGGCAGCGGCCGGGATTGCCACCGCTACCTGTATCCGGTGAAGGGACAGCGGTTCTGGGAGTCGGCGGGCGCGGATGAAAATGAGGAAAGGGGGCAGCAGCATGGCGGTTGAGCTGACCAGAGAACAACAGGCGGTGGTGTCCACACGAGGGGGACAATTATTGGTGTCCGCCGCAGCGGGGTCCGGCAAGACCTTCGTGCTGGTGCAGCGGCTGTTAGACCGAGTGCTGCGGGAAGGGCTGAACGTAGACCAGTTCTTGATGATCACCTTCACCAAGGCGGCAGCGGCCGAGCTGCGGGGCAAAATCTTGTCCGCCATCCAGAAGGCGCTGCGAGAGCAGCCGGACAACGCCCACCTGAGACGGCAGGCCACTCTCATCTACCGCACCCAGATCTCCACCATCCACGCCTTCTGCTCCCGCCTCCTGCGGGAGAGCAGCGCCCAGCTGAACCTGGATCCGGACTTCCGGCTCATGGACGATGGGGAAGCGGGGCTGCTGCGGCAGCTGACCTTGGAGCGGGTGTTGGAGGATGCCTACCAGCACTTGGATGAGGGGAACTTCTCCGTCCTGGTGGACTCCATGTCCGCCGGACGGGATGACAGGCGGCTGCGGGAGATGATCTTGGACATCCATGGCCGCATCCAGAGCCACCCAGATCCGGCACGCTGGCTGCGGGAACAGGATGCAGTGTTCCAGTTCGCAGGCGTCGCCGATGTGGCTCAGACCGCCTGGGGCAAGCTGCTGTTGGAGGACACCCGAGAGTTGGCCACCTTCTGGCGAGGACAGATGATGGGGGCGGTGGAAGCCATGGCCGCAGACCCAGAGTTGGAGAGCGCCTACGGGGACAGCTTTCGGGGCACTGTGGTGGGGCTGGACGAGCTCATCGCCGCTACCGATCAGGGGTGGGACGCTGCCGCCGCCTGTGCCGCTGTGCCCTTCCCCAAGCTGAAAGCCTCTCGGAAGATACAGGACAAGGGGCTGCAAGAGCGGGTGAAAACCCTGCGGGAGCAGTGCAAAAAGAAGCTGGCGTCCCTGACCGACCGGTTCGCCGGAGACAGCGCCGCTCTGCTGGGCGACTTGCGGACGGTGAGCGTGCCGGTGCGGGAGCTGTTCCGGATGGTGCAGACCTTCGAGGAGGCGTATCAGCAGGCCAAACGGCGGCGAAAAGCCTTGGATTTCAACGATTTGGAGCACTTCACCGCCCACGCCCTGGTGGATGACCAGGGGCAGCCAACCCCCCTGGCCAAGCAGTGGCGGGACGCCTTTGTAGAAGTGATGGTGGACGAGTACCAGGACACCAATGCCGTCCAGAACGTCATTTTTGACGCCCTCACTGACGGGGGCAAGCACTTGTTCCAAGTGGGGGACGTGAAGCAGTCCATCTATCGGTTCCGGCTGGCCGACCCGAGCATCTTCCTGCACAAATTTGACACTTTTGCCCGTCCTGACAGCGCCCAGCCCGGCGACCCACAGGTGCTGGTGCTGTCCAAAAACTTCCGCTCCCGTCCCAGCGTGTTGGAGGCGGTGAATTTCATCTTCGAGCACATCATGACCCCCTCCTTCGGCGAGATCGCCTACACCGAGGAACAAAGATTGTACCCCGGCATGGAGTTCCCAGAACACCTCAACGACCGGACGGAGCTGAACGTGGTGGACTTGGGGCAGGTGGAGCAGGAGGAGGACGCGGTGTCCCTGTCCAAAGACCAGGCGGAAGCCTATTTTGTGGCGGGACGGGTGAGACAGCTCCTGGACGAGCCGTTTATGGTCACCCACGGGGTGGACTTGCGCTGCGTCCGGCCGGAGGACATCGCCATTTTGTATCGCTCCCCCAACAAGGTGCTGCTCCACCTGACCAAGGCGCTGGATGAGGCACAGGTGCCCTGGCAGCTGGCGGGAGAGGAGGACTTTTTCCACTCCACCGAGGTGCGGGTGGCGCTGGCCTTTTTGCAGGTCATCGACAACCCACGGGAGGACGTGCCCCTCATCGCCGTCCTCCGCTCTCCGGTCTACGGCTTCACCGGCGACCAGCTGGCACTGCTCCGTGCCCACTGTCCGGAGGGAGACTTTTATCAATGCGTCCAGCACGGGGCGGAGTCCGGCGATTCGGCCTGTGTGGACTTTTTGGATGAGCTGAACCGCCTGCGCCTGCTGGCGCCGGACTTGTCTGCCGCTCAGCTACTGTGGGAGCTGTACGATCGCACCGGCCTGTTGGGCATCTTTGGGTCTATGGCTGGTGGACAGCGGCGGCAGGAAAACCTGCTGGCCTTCTACCAGTACACCCGCAGCTGCCAGAGCAGAGGACACGCAGGGCTGTTCGACTTTGTGCGAGATTTGCGCCGTGTCCTGGAGCAGGGCAGCAAGCTCCCCGGCGTGCCGGGACGGCAGGGACGGGGAGTGCAGATCATGTCCATCCACAAATCCAAGGGATTGGAGTTCCCCGTGGTGGTGCTGGCGGGGCTGTCCCGAAAGTGTAACAAGGCGGATGAGATGGCGCCCATGCTCTTTCATCCCAAGTTGGGCGTTGGCCCCAAGGGGCTGGATCCGGAACTGCGGGTGGAGTTCCCCACCCTGGCGCGGCAGGCGGTGCAGTTACAGCTGGACAAGGAGATGAAGGCGGAGGAATTGCGCCTGCTCTATGTGGCCATGACCCGGGCAAAGGACAAGCTGATTTTGGTCATGACCCTGCCCAACGCCGCCAAGACCATCGCAAGCCTCCTGCCCAACGCTGGTGCTCATCCCGACCCACGCACCCTGTTCCAGCGGGACTCGGTGGGCGAATGGATGCTGCTGCCCATCCTGGCACGGGCGGATGCGGAGGAGCTGTGGGGCATCCAGACACCGGAGCACATCCTCCAACCTGCCGACCACTGGGACATTTTCTGTCATCGCCCCAGCCAACCGGAAGGCTTGGGAGGGGAGCATGACGCAGAACCCACAGAGGAAACGCCGGAACCCGACCTGTCCTGGCTGACCTGGCACTACCCCGACCCCATCCTGTCCCAGCTGCCCTCCAAGGTCACGGCCACCCAGATGAAAGGCCGCCTGCTGGACGCCGAAGCGGCGGAGGAGACGGGCACCAGCGCCCCCTGGCAAGGGGAATTCGCCCGTCCTCGGTTCGAACAGGCGCAGCGGGGCGTGACCCCCGCCCAGCGGGGCAGCGCTATGCACTGCGTGATGGAGCAGATCGACCTGGATGAGGCGGTAGAGGAAAGGACGGTCAAGCAGGAAGTCCAACGGCTGGTGGACGGCGGCTGGCTGACGCCGGCGCAGGGAAAATCAGTGAACGCCGCCCAGATCGCCGCCTTTTGGGCGTCCGATTGGGGCTGGCAGGCGCGGATGGCGTCTGATCTGCGTCGAGAGTTCAAGTTCTCCACCCTCATGCCCGCCAGCCGCTACCATCCGGACGCACCGGAAGGGGAGACGATGCTGCTGCAAGGCGTGGTGGACTGCTGCTTCACCGGCGGGGACGGCCTGACGGTCATCGACTTCAAGACCGACCGAGTGACGCTGGAGACGGCGGAGGAGCGTGCCCAGTTCTATCAGGGGCAGGTGGAACTATACAGCCAGGCGCTGACGGCACTGACTGGAACGCCAGTGGTGCATAAGGTGCTGTGGTTTTTCGCCCTGGGACGAGGATTTGAGGTGTGACAGCTGGAAAAAACGGAAAAAGTGGTTGCAATGACGGCAGATTTGTGGTAAAATATCAACCGTTCACGTGGTGTCCAACAAGGAGTGGGCATCGGGCGTGTTCAATCTGAGTTGTTCGAAAGAGGTGAACAATTATGAAGGCAGGTATTCATCCCGATTACCAGCAGACCACCATCCGTTGTGCTTGTGGTGCGGTCTATCCCACCGGTTCCACCAAGAAGGACATCCGTGTTGAAGTTTGTGCCAAGTGCCATCCTTTCTTCACCGGCAAGCAGAAGGTCGTCGATACCGGCGGTCGTGTCAGCCGCTTCAACAAGAAGTACGGTCTGGACAAGTAAGACGAGCAATAAAAGCGTCTGCGTTTCATCATTACGCAGGCGCTTTTTTCGTTGCCTGTCGGGTATCTTTTTCCCAGTTGGTATATTATAATGAATGTGTAAATGGATTGATTTGAAAGGAGCCTGATTCTGATGTTACAGAAAATCGACCCCAAGACCCTCACCGTGAACCCCTTCACCCTCATTGGCGACCAGTGGATGCTTATCACCGCCGGTACGCCGGAGCACTGCAATACTATGACCGCCAGCTGGGGCGGCGTAGGCGTCCTATGGGCGGAGCCTTCCGCCACCTGCTATATCCGTCCCCAGCGCTATACCAAGGAGTTCGTGGACAACAGCGACTATTTCACCCTCTGCTTCTTCGATGAGTCCTATCGCAAGGCGCTGAACCTGTGCGGCAGCACCTCTGGACGGGATGTGGATAAGATCAAGGAGTGTGGCTTCACCGTCCAGGCTGGGGCAGGCAACGCCCCCTATTTCGCCGAGGCAGAGCTGGTGCTGGTGTGCAAAAAGCGGTACGCCCAGCTCATGCAGCCGGAGTGCTTCACCGACAAGACCATTGACGGGAAGTTTTATCCCCAGAAGGACTATCATGTGATGTATATCGGCCAGATTGTAGAGGCATATCAGAAAGGATAATCTATGACCGAGTGTACTTGGAAGGAAGAAAAACGCAATCGGGCGGTGCTGGTGGGCTTGAACGCCTACAGCCTGTCCGCGGAAGATAACGCCACGGAAACCACCCTGGAAGAACTGGCCGCCCTGCTGGAAACGGCAGGGGGGGAGTGCGTGGGGGTGGTACTCCAGAACAAGGACAAGCCGGACGCCCGTACCTTTATCGGCGAAGGCAAGGTGGACGAGGTGCGGGAGCTGGCACAGGCGGTGGAGGCTGACCTGGTGGTGTTCGACAACGAGATCTCTCCCGCTCAGGTGCGGGTTCTGACCGAGGACATCGGCATCCAGGTCATGGATCGGGCTGGCCTGATTTTGGACATCTTCGCCCAGCGGGCACGGACGAAAGAAGGCCGCTTGCAGGTGGCGCTGGCGCAGTATAAATACCTGCTCCCCCGACTGACTGGTATGTGGGGACACCTGGTGCGCCAGACCGCCTCCGGCGGCAAATCTCCCATCGGCACCCGTGGCCCCGGCGAGACCCAGTTGGAGACCGACCGCCGGCACATCCGCCGGAAGATTCAAAAGCTGGAGGAGGATTTGAAGGATGTCCGTCGTGTCCGCGCTGTCCAGCGGGATCGGCGCATCAAGAACGAGGTGCCGGTGGTGGCCATCGTGGGTTACACCAACGCAGGCAAGTCCACCCTCCTGAACCACCTGACCGGCAGTGACATCCCCGCCAACAACCGGCTCTTTGACACCCTGGACACCACCACTCGGACGTTGGAGATCTCCGATACCTGTACCGTCCTTCTGTCCGACACCGTTGGCTTCATCCGCAAGCTGCCCCACCAGCTGGTGGAGGCGTTCAAGGCCACCCTGGAAGAATTGAAGTACGCTGACCTGCTGCTCCACGTCATTGACGCCAGCAACGAGGAGTGGCGCACCCAGGCGGACGTGGTGGAAAAGCTCATCCGAGAGCTGGGGGCGGAGCAGACGCCCCGTATCGACGTGTTCAACAAGTGCGACTGCCTCCAGGCGGACATCCTGCCCCACGGCGACCGCATCGTGTCCATTTCCGCCAAGACCGGCGAGGGACTGGACAAGCTCATGGAGGCCATCGGCAAGGAGCTGGACGAGGGCTCCAAGCAGGTGCTGCTCTCCCTGCCCTATGACAAGGGAGGCGTTCTGGATATGCTCTACCGAGAGGCCAAGGTGGACAGCGTGGAGTACGGGGAGACTATCCTGGTGCAGACCACCTGCACGCCTAAGGTGCTGGGGCTGGTGAACCAGTATGTGGTGGAGCAAAAGAGTTCCGATTAACAGCATAATGTGGAAAAAACGAAACTTTTCCCAACATAAAACGGCATGGTTTGATGCAGGCTAACGGCAGGAAAACCATGTCGTTTTTTTAGTTTTGAGGAAAGGAAGGGATGACGATGCTCCAATCCCTGACCCGTCGCACCCGCATTCGAGCGGCAACCTATCTCACCGCCGCCTTCGTCCTGCTGGCGGGCACCATCATGCAGCAAAATGCCCAGCTCATCCAGTACCAACGGCTCACCGCCAACAGCTACACCCATGCCTTTTCCGAGTTGACCGCCAGCGTCCAGCGCATGAGCACCAGCCTGGAAAAGCAGACCTGCACCACCTCTCCCACCCAGATTGCCGCCTTGGGGGCGGAAATTTATGGCCAAGCCCAGGCCGCTCAGCAGGCCATTGGCGAGCTGCCCTACGCCTATGTGGAGCTGACCCAGACGGCGTCCTTTGTCTCCAAAGTGGGGGACTACGCCCAGGCGCTGGCACGCTCTGCCGCCACCCAGGGGGGCTATACCGGCGACCAGTTGGAGACGGTGAAAGCCCTCTCCAAAGCCTCCCGCCAGCTGTCCCAGACGCTGGACAAGCTGGAACAGCAGGTCTATAACGGCGAGACCGCCCTGGAGGACTTGACCGCCGTGGAACAGCGTCTCAACGGCACCCAGAGCGCACGGAGCTTGGGCGCCCAGACCGGCGAGAGCCGTTTCCAGACCGTGGAAACGGATTTTCCGGAACTGCCCACCTTGATTTACGATGGCCCCTTCTCCGACAGCCTCCAGTCCAAAGCCAAACCCGGCCTGGAAGGCTTGCAGGAGGTCACCCGTGCCAGCGCAAGGGAGAACGCAGCCCAGTTCGTAGGCGTCAGCGCCCAGGCGCTGGAGCCCATGGAGCCCATCGCCGGCGACCTGCCCGCTTGGGTGTTCCGCTTGCAGGGGGAGAAGGGGAGCTGTACCATTCGGGTGACCAAAGCAGGCGGCAAGGTCATCGCCATGCTGGCTTCCCGCCCTGTTGCGGAAGCAGCCATCTCCCAGAAAGAAGCCGTCCAGCGCGCCAAAACATTTTTGGAACAGCACGGCTTTACCGACCTGACCGAACATTATTATAGTGAAGCGGACGGCACCCTGACCGTCAATTTCGCCGCCATGCAGGATGGCGTCCTCCTCTACCCAGACCTCATCAAAGTGGAAGTAGCCATGGACATCGGGGACGTGGTGGGCTTCGAGGGGGAAAACTACCTGACCCACCATGTAAAACGGGACAGCGCCGCCTTGAAAGCCACCATCACGGAGGAACAAGCCCGAAAGATCGTCTCGCCCGCCCTGACCATCCAGAGCGCCCGCCTGGCTCTCATCCCCACACCGGGAGAGGAGGAAGTGCTGTGCTGGGAATACACCTGCCAGACCAACGAGGGACGGCGGTGTATGGTGTATGTGAACGGACAGACGGGGACGGAGGAGAAGATTTTGCTGTTGATCGAGGATGAGAGCGGGACGTTGGTGCAGTGAAGTGCGTTTTGCCGCCTCCCCTTACACAGGGGAGGCGGCATGCAGTGCCGGAGGGGTTGCCCGTTGAGCGTAGGGCGTGGGAAAGTGTGTTTTCCTTTTTGTACTGCGTGGTCGGCAATCCCTCAGTCAGCTGCGCTGACAGCTCCCTTTGCACAAGAGAGCCGTTGGGTGGGAGGCGAAAAGAACCCTTCCACTCCGTAATTTTCCCTATAAAACTTTGACATTTTTTTCACAACTTTATTGCAATCTTTGTATAAACATGATAAACTGACCTAGCGTAATAAAATACCCTGCCTATGGGCTTTTGCCCTGGGGAAAGGGAAGAAGGTCGTGTTTACATGGATGAAAAAAAAGTCATGCTTTCCGGTATCCAGCCCAGCGGTGATCTGACCCTCGGCTCTTACTTGGGTGCCATCAAGAATTGGGCGGAACGGGCGGAAGCCTTTGACTGTTACTATTTTATGGCGGATCTGCACACCATCACCGTGCGTCAGACTCCCGCTGACCTGCGCCGGCGCACCGTGGAGCAGCTGGCGCAGTACATTGCCTGCGGCCTGGATCCGGAACAGAACACCCTGTTCATCCAGAGCCATGTCCCCCAGCACACCCAGCTGAGCTGGGTGCTCAGCTGCTACACCATGTTCGGGGAGCTGTCCCGGATGACCCAGTTCAAGGACAAGAGCGCCAAGAACGCCGACAACATCAACGCAGGTCTGTTCACCTACCCCTGCCTGATGGCCGCTGACATCCTGCTCTACCAGCCGGACTATGTGCCCGTGGGTGAGGATCAGAAGCAGCATGTGGAGCTGACTCGTGACATCGCCCACCGGTTCAACACCCTCTACGGCGATGTGTTCAAGATGCCCGAACCCTACATCGGCAAGATCGGCGCCCGGGTCATGAGCCTGACCAGTCCGGAGAACAAGATGTCCAAGTCGGACAAGGACCCCCATGGCTGCGTCTACCTGATGGACAAGCCGGAGGTCATCTTAAAGAAGTTCAAGCGTGCCGTCACTGACAGCGAGACCTGCGTCCGCTATGATCCGGCCAACAAGCCCGGCATTGCCAATCTCATGCAGATCTATTCCGCCGCCACCGGCGCGGACTTTGCCGCCATCGAACGGGAATTTGAAGGCCGCGGCTACGGCGACTTCAAGACCGCCGTGGGCGAGTCTGTGGTGGAGCTGTGCCGTCCCATCCGGGAGGAAGCCAACCGTCTGCTCCAGGACAAGGCGTACCTGGAGTCTGTCTACCGTGCCGGCGCCGAAAAGGCCGGCTACATCGCCAACAAGACCCTGCGCAAGGTCTATAAGAAAGTGGGTTTTGTTGCCCGATAATTGGTGAAGGAGTGATCCTCTATCCTATCCATTCATTCTGCTCCCGTTGCGGCGGCAGCAGCTCTGCTGACTGCCTTTCTCATCGCGTATTTCGCCACGCCCTTCGCCATGAAGGCGGCGCTCCGGGCGGGAGCCATTGATATGCCCGGCAAGGCCGGTACCGACAGCGCCCGACATCTGCATAAAAAACCCACCCCCCGTATGGGTGGCTTGGCCATCTTCGTGGGCTTCGTGTGCAGTGCCCTGCTCTTTGCGCCCTTGGGGCCTAAGAACATCAGTATGCTGGCCGGAGCGACCATGATCGTGCTCCTAGGGGTCTTTGATGACATCTACGACCTGCCGGCTATGAAAAAGCTGGTGGTGCAGCTGGCGGCTGCCGCTGTGGCGGTGCTGGGCGGCAACAAGATCTACTTTTTCAGCCGCTTGATGTCCCTGGGCGGGCACTGGGATTTGGGCATCCTGTCCGTCCCCGTCACCCTGTTCTGGATTGTCCTCATCACCAATGCCGTCAATCTGATTGACGGCTTGGACGGCCTGGCGGCTGGCGTGTCTACCATCTCCTGCGTGAGCTTGGTCATCATCGCCCTGGTCTATTCCAATCCAGGTGTGGCCATCATCACCAGCGCCTTGGCCGGGGGCTGCATCGGCTTCCTGCCCTATAACCGGCCGCCCGCCAAGATTTTTATGGGGGACACCGGTTCCACCCTGTTGGGGTATGTGATGGCCGTGGCCAGTATCCAGGGCTTGTTCAAATTTTACGCCATTATCTCCTTCGTCATCCCCTTCCTCATGCTGGGGGTGCCCATCTTTGACACCTGCTTTGCTGTCATCCTCCGCCTGTATCACGGGGAAAGTCCCTTCAAGGCGGATCGGGAGCACGTCCACTACCGGCTGATGGACATGGGCTTTTCCAAGAAACAGACCGTGGCTGTCCTCTACGGCGTTTCCGGCCTATTGGGTCTGACCGCTGTGGTCAGCGCAGCCAGCGGCTTGAGCCGCGGGCTGATCCTGCTGGTGGTGCTGAGCCTGGCAGGCATCGCCACCTGGAAGGGCGTGGGGCGTCACCGTGCGTCTGCTACAGAGCAGCTGGAGGAGACACCCTTGTCCGAACCGGTGGACGAGGATGTAGAGGAAGAAGAATCGGAAGAACCGGAGGAGGACGGCGCTTCCGATGGGTACGCTAAAGACCCATCAGAAGAACCAGGGCGAGAATGATGAGCCATTCGTCATCCTCCGATTCTCGGAACAGATAGATCAAAATAAAGAGCAGCAGAAAATCCCCGTGATCCAGCTGGCTCAGGCCGAATTTGTCCAACAGACCGGCCAGACCGGTCTTTCCCGTGGCGTTCCCGCCGCCGCTCCCGCCCTTGCCCAGAAGGGAAGAAAGCAGAGCGGATAGGGGAGAGCGCCCTTTGGGCGGATGATCTTCCCTGGGCGGCGTGCCTGACGGAGGAGAGACGGGGCGGAACCCGTCAGGGGGAATGAATTGATTATACATAGCCTTTCTCCCGAAACAGTTGCATGGCAGCTCGGATCACCCGAGACAAGCGGGTGATCTGTATGGCCTTTTCCACTTTCGCCCATCGCTCCGGCCGCAGAAAGGGCTGAAGGGCATGGAGTAGTGCGGCTTTCTCATCGTCCGACCGGTTGTACTCTTGAAAGAGGGCGCCGATGGTCTGGAGCATGGACGGATCCAGGTTCTGGAGCATGGCCAGGGGATTGCTCCCGCCCGAAAAGGCGGAGGCCAGACCGGACAGGTCGGGCAGCCCCGACCCACCGCCGCCGGAGGGAACCGGCGGCTGGACACTGGGCGGAGCGGCGTCTGTTGGCTTCGGGTCGGTCTGACCGGTCAGCGAGTCGGCCAGCGCCATGATCTGCCCCATCGCTTCCGGTGAGGAGAGGATGGAGTTGAGTTTTTCTTCAAAATCATCCACAGCAGTCTGACCTCCCTTTCAAACCTGTTGTGTGCAGGGTGGATTCAGCGTTTCTTGTCCTGGTCTGGCAACTTGGCTTGGAGCTGCGCCATCAGCTGCGCTCCCTCTGGGCGGTTCATCACATCGTTGACCATGGTCATCAGTGCCGCCGTGTCACCGGCCTTGGCCTGCTGAGCGGCAGCCTTCAGTCCGGTGTTGTGCTGGGCATTGAGCAGGGTCAGCAGCTGTTTGGCCTCCGGAGAGCCTAAGAGGGTTTTCAGAGCGCTGGGATTTTTCAGCAGCGCCGCCGCCTCTGGAGACTGGAGGGGATTGGGTGTGGAAGATCGGTTCATAACAGGACCCCCTTTTGATGTTCGTGCTTTTCCAGTCTATGCACGGCGAAATAGGAAGTGACCAAAAAATGAAAGTGCTTGTCTTTTCCGACTCCCACGGAAATGAAACGAATATGATCACGGCCATTGAGCAGGAGACGCCAGATATGGTGCTCCACCTGGGCGATTGTTGGGAGGACGTCCAGGAGCTGCGCTGGATCTATCCAGAGCTGGCCATCGAACAGGTGCCCGGAAACTGTGATGACGTTCCGTTGGAGGAGTTGGAGCGTGTCATCCAGGTGGCCGGATACCGTCTCGCCTTCTGCCATGGGCATAGTCGTGGTGTGAAGCGAGATCAACGAGGAATCATCTGCCTGGGAGAGGAGACCGGGGCAGATCTTGTCCTGTATGGACATACGCACCAGCGGCACTGTGAGAAGTGCGGACGCTTTTACCTGATGAACCCAGGCAGTGTGGGCATGGGTTCGGTCAGCTATGGCGTGCTGTACCTGGAGGAAGGGCAGTGTCGGGGTGTGATCAAAGGAGTTTTTTCTGAGGAGGAATACTATGCTTTTGCTGATTGACGTTGGGAATACCAACATCGTATTCGGGGTGTACAAAGACAACAAACAGGTGGGCAGCTTTCGTCTGACCAGCAACGTGACCAGAACATCGGATGAGCTGGGTCTCAACGCCTGTGCTTACTTCCAGCGTTTTGGATTGAATCCCTGCCAGGTACAGGATGTCATCATCTGCTCCGTGGTGCCTGGCATCATGCACGCATTGACCAATGCCATCATCAAGTACTTCGGCCGAGTGCCCCTGGTGGTCAATGAACACGTTTTCCCCACCTTGAAGTATCCGGAAGGGGTCGATCCCTACGCCCTGGGCGCAGACCGCTCGGTGGCCTGCATGGCAGCCGTAGAAAAGTACGGTGCGCCCCTCCTTGTTTTGGACTTCGGCACCGCCACCACCTTGGACGCCATCGACCCCGATGGCTGCTATCGCGGCGGCTGCATCCTGGCCGGCGTCCAGATCTCCATCAACGCCCTGTTCCAGCGCACGGCTCAGCTGCCCCAGATCGAGTTGGCTGTGCCGGACACCTTCCTGGGCATGGACACCGTCAGCCAGATCCAGATCGGCGGCGTGTTGGGCTACATCGGCTCGGTAGAATACCTGATCCGCAACACGAAGAAGGAATTGAAGGGCGGAGACAACGCCAAGGTGGTGGCCACCGGCGGCTTGGCGCGCTTGATTTCGGAAAATACGGATACCATCGACGTGGTAGATGGCGGCTTGATCCTGGACGGCTTGGTGAGCATCTATGAGAAGTATCAGGCGGAGAAGGACAAGTAAGGCGTTCCTCCGCCACAGACGTCAGAATGGCACAGCAAAAGTTGTGCCATTCTCTTTTTTATCATTCTATTTTCCGTGATTATCTGCTATACTAAACTTGTATCACTATGGATGGAGGAGCCACGACATGGACCGTTACACGCAATTAGAAACCCAGCTGCGAAACAGCTGCCCCAATTTGACCTTATTGCAGGAGGAACCGATGAGTCGGCATACCTCCTTTCAAATTGGCGGCCCCGTTCGTCTCATGGCTCTCCCAGACTCAGAAGAAACGCTGGCGGAAGCACTGCGCGCAGCGCGGAAGGTGGGCATCACCCCCTACTTGTTGGGCAACGGTACCAACCTGCTCTGTCAGGATGAACCCATGGATTGCTTCGTCCTCAAGACCACCCATGGCTTGACCCGCTTGGAGCTGCTGGACGAAACCACCATTGCCTGCGGCGCAGGCATCAGTCTGGCGCGTCTGGCGGGTTTTGCCCAGCAGCATGGATTGACCGGCCTGGAGTTTGCTGCTGGCATCCCCGGCTCCCTGGGCGGCGGCATCGTCATGAACGCCGGCGCCTACGGCGGTGAGCTGAAAGATGTGCTGGTGGAGACCTACTACCTGACTCAGGCGGGACAAAAGGGCATCCGCCGAGGGGAGGAACAGCACCTGGGCTACCGCACCAGCGCCTTCTCCTGTGGGCATGAGATCATCATCGGCGGCGTCCTAAAACTGCAGTCCAGCGACCCAGCCGCCATCCAGGCGCGGATGGAGGAGCTGGCTGAAAAGCGCAGGAGCAAGCAGCCCCTGGAATATCCCAGCGCCGGCAGCACGTTCAAGCGTCCGGCTGACGGCTTCGCCGCCGCCCTTATCGACCAGTGCGGGCTAAAGGGGCTGACCGTAGGCGGCGCCCAGGTCAGCGAGAAACACGCCGGATTCGTCATCAACCGAGGCGGCGCCACCTGTGCTGACGTGCTGGCGCTGACCGATCAGATCCGAGAGATCGTCCGAGAGAAGAAGGGGATCACCTTGGAGCTGGAGATCAAACGAATGCCCTGATTCCACTTTGGAAAGAGAGAGAACATCCGAAAGGAGTGGAAAAATCTATGCAAATGATCATCATCTCCGGACTCTCCGGTGCTGGCAAGAGCACGGCAGGAGAGTTTTTGGAGGACGAAGGGTTTTACACCATTGACAATATGCCCGCACTGCTCATGCCCCGCTTCGCGGAGCTGTGCCTGAGCGGCAGCGGCGGCTATGACAAGGTGGCCATGGTCAGCGACATCCGAGGCGGGAAAAATTTCGATGAGCTGTTCTGCGCCCTGGATACCATGCGGGAGATGGGCATCGACTGTAAGCTCCTCTTTCTGGAGGCGTCCGTCCCCGCCATCATCAAGCGTTTTAAGGAGACCCGCCGCAGCCATCCGTTGGAGGGAGGCACGGTGTCCCTGTCTCAGGCGGTGGAAGGGGAGAAATTATTGCTGGCTCCCGTGCGGGAGCGGGCGGATTATATCATCGACAGCACCAACTTTGCCAACAACGGCCAGCTGCGCAGCGTCCTGCGGCAGATGTTCGGCACCAGCAGCGAGCGGATGCACCTGCGGGTGAACGTCCAGTCCTTTGGCTACAAGTACGGCCTGCCCTTAGAGGCGGACTTGGTGTGGGATGTGCGCTTTTTGCCCAACCCCTTCTATGAGAAGAACCTGCGCAGCCAGACTGGTCTGGACGAGCCGGTGCGGGAATTTTTGTTCCGGTATGACGAGACCAAGACCTTTTTGGCCAAGTGCCAGGATATGCTGGCCTTCCTGCTCCCTCTGTACGAGGCGGAGGGGAAAAGCACCTTGGTGCTGGCGGTGGGCTGTACTGGCGGACAGCATCGCTCGGTGGCCATGGCTCACTCCCTGTCTGAGATCATCCGGGAGCTGGGCTACCAGGTGGCGGAAAGCCATCGGGATATGACCCGGGAGCGGAAATAGGAGGAGCCGACATGAGCGATTCCAAAATTCCCGTAGGCGGAGGCCCTCGCGTCACCGCCCTAGGTGGCGGCACCGGACTGTCCACCATGCTGCGGGGTCTGAAATACTATACCAACAACCTGACCGCCATTGTCACTGTGGCCGATGACGGCGGCGGCTCCGGAATGCTGCGGCAGGATCTGGGGATGCCCCCTCCTGGCGACATCCGCAGCTGCTTGCAGGCCATGGCCAATGCAGAACCCATTATGGAAGACCTGCTGGACTACCGGTTCCAAGAGGGCAGCCTGGCAGGGCAGAGCTTTGGAAATCTGTTCCTGGCAGCGCTGAATGGCATCTCTCCCTCCTTTGACCAGGCGGTAGCTCGGATGAGCGAGGTTCTGGCCATCACGGGACAGGTGCTGCCGGTGACCAATGAGAACGTGAACGTGGTGGCACAGTTTGAAAACGGCACTTCGGTGAAAGGGGAGTCCAAGATCTCCGCCTTCAAGCGTGCCCAGAACTGCCGCATCGCCCAGGTGCGCATGGAGCCGGAGCATCCGGCGGCGCTGCCTGCTGCGCTGGACGCCATCCGCAAGGCGGACATCATCCTCCTGGGGCCGGGGAGTCTGTACACCAGCGTCATCCCCAACCTGTTGGTGGATGGCGTGGCGGAGGCGGTAGCCCAGTCCAACGCCCTGCGCATTTACATTGCCAACATCATGACCCAAGAGGGGGAGACGGAGGGCTATACCCTGTCCGACCATCTGAAAGCCCTCTTTGCCCATTCCAAACCTGGTTTAGTAGACCTGTGCTTGGCTAATTCCACCCCCATCTCCCAGGATCTGCAAAACCGTTATCGGGTGGAGAACGCTGCCCCCATTCTCATTGATCGGGCGGCGGTGGAGGCGCTGGGGGTGGAGCTGACCTGCTGTCCCCTGGCCAACGAGGGCGCTCACCAGGAGCGTGCCCGCCACGATCCGGTGAAGCTGGCACGAGCGGTGATGGATCTCATCGAGCACTATTGTGTCCGCACCTGGACGGACAGCGGTATCCGCTATATCCGGGAAACCTAAAGAGAACCCCTGCCATCCCAACCGGCAGGCGAAGGAGTCGAACACCATGTCCTTTTCCTCGGAAACCAAAGCGGAGCTGTGTCGGGAGAAGCTCAGCCACTTGGAGTGCGTCCAGGCGGAAGCCTACGGCGTGCTGCTTTTCTGTAATGTCTACACGCCCAGCGAGGTGCGCATCACCACCCGTTCCCTGGACTTCGCCCAGCGGCTGCCCAAGCTGTTCCATCGGGCCTTTGAGGTCACCTTTGATCAGATGCCGGAGGAGCAGGGGGGCGGAGCGTTTGTGTGTACAGATCGGGAGCAGATCGCCCGGATGATGGACGCCTTCGGCGCCAACGCCGAGAGTCTGCTCTTTCACCATATCAATTATGGCGTCCTGGAGGAGCGGGGCACGAAGGCGGCCTTTTTGCGGGGCGCCTTTCTGACCGGCGGCTCAGTGACTGACCCGCAGAAGCGCTATCACTTGGAGCTGACCACCTCCCACTACTATGTTCACCGAGAGCTGCAAGCCCTGTTGCCTGAGCTGGACTTCCACCCCAAGGAGACGACCCGAAAATCCAATTATGTGACCTACTTCAAACAGAGCGAGGCCATTGCTGACGTGCTCACCACCATCGGCGCGCCCCTGGCGGCCATGGAGGTGATGAATGCCAAGGTGGAGAAGAACTTGATGAACGGGGTCAACCGGCGCTTGAACTGTGACGTGGCCAACGTGGACAAGGCCGTTCAGGCGGCACAGGGACAGATCCAGGCCATCCACCGGCTGGAAAGCCGTGGGGAGTTGGCAAAGCTGCCGGAAAAGCTCCAGGAAACCGCTCGGCTGCGGCTGGACTATCCGGAGCTGTCCCTGGCCCAGCTGGCGGAGGCGGCGATGCCGCCAGTGACCAAATCCTGTCTCAACCACCGGCTGCGGAAGCTGGTGGAGCTGGGAAAAGAAGGATGACAAAAAGCAGATTCCGAACGAGAATGGTTCGGAATCTGCTTTTTTGATCGGTATATCAGGCCGCATTGTGCGAAGGCGGCAAGTGTTTGGCTCTGGTCAGGCGTTGGAGTCGAGAGACGATGGCGTGCAGGACAACGCCCGCTGCCAGGATGCCCACATACATCAGGAGGCACTGTTCCCGAGGGCGCAGGGCAGAACCATAGGTGGACACCAAGCGGATGAGAAAGATCTGCAACAGGTAGATGGGCAAGCTCAGGGCACCTAGGTAGAGGAAGAATCGGTTGAGTGCGGCATGCTTTTTCCGCTGGGCGAAATAACCCACCTCGCTGAAGCTCAGGGTGATGGCCACAGCCAGCACCAGCAGAACCTGTCCGCTGAACCGGCGGTCGGTATAGCAGCAGGCGTAGAAGAAGGCCAGCCCATATCCGGCAACTTGCAGCAGGGAGAATAGGATGCGCTTGCCGGTGGAAAAGGAGATCTGGGAGAGCCGTCGGCTGGCTTCGTAGCAGACTGTGCCCAGGGCGATCTCCCCCAGCGCACGGAAATTACAGGCAAAGGTGATCGCCCACCAGTCCTGTCCCGTGCCGGCCAGGTTGCCATTGAGTTGGATGAGGGCGCCGGTCATCAGGATGCCCAGCAGGAGGCCGAACAAGGAGGTAAAGGAGAAGTAGAATTTCCGGCAAATTGGGTATAATACAGCCATTGCGATGAGCATGGAGCTGATGTACCAGCTGGGCAGCCCAGTGAAGCTAGCATCGGAGAGGCCGGTTTCCTGCAAGAAGAACAGGCTGGGGAGATAGGGGACGAACCAGCCTGGGTGCAGGTTCTCTTTGGTCAGCAGAAAGAGCAGACAACCGATGGCGCAGGCGGGAAGGTAGTAAGGCCACAGAGCCTTGACCTTCCCCCACAGGAAACGGATGGTCTCCACCCCCACCGGCTCCGGTTGGAGTTTTCCGATGCACGCTTGGGACTGTCGGCGGTAGATGGACTTGGCCATAAGGAAGCCGGAGACCAGGAAGAAAAATTCTACGCCGATGTACCCGTTCCGGAAAAGGGTGAGCTTGAACTCCTCGCCGGAGAACAGGATGAGCTTGCGGTCCCAGAGGGTGCCGGCGATGTGAAAGAAGATGATAGAAGATGCAAAGAGAAAGCGCATCAGCTCAATGGTCGCGTTGCGTTGCTTCATGATCGTTTTGGTTCCCTCCCTAGCATTTTACAAGAATGGCGGAAAAAGAGGTTCAAGAGGAACATTATTTGGTATTTTACCATGTCAATAGCAGGAACACAAGGGGGAGAAAGAAAAAATGCCGATGTTTAACTTTTTTGGCGAGCGGAACTGTGGTATACTGGTTTCTTACCAAAGAATGTGAGAGGAAGTGGGGCGCAATGGCTTTTGTACATCTGCATCTGCATACGGAGTATTCCCTGCTGGATGGCGCCTGCCGCATCCAGGACTTGGTGAAGCGGGTCAAGGAACTGGGACAGACGGCGGTGGCCATCACCGATCATGGGGTTATGTACGGCTGTGTGGATTTCTATAAAGCCTGTGTGGCCGAGGACATCCACCCTATCATTGGCTGTGAGGTCTATGTTGCCCCTCGGAACCGGACGGACAAGGTGCGGGAGCTGGACAGCGAAAATCGACACCTGGTGCTGCTGTGCAAGGACGAAACTGGCTACCGGAACCTGTCCTACATGGTTTCCCAGGCCAACTTGGACGGGTTCTACGGCAAGCCCCGTATCGACCTGAGCCTGCTGCGGGAGCACCATGAGGGGCTCATCGCTCTGTCCGCCTGCTTGGCTGGGGAGATACCCAAACGGCTGCTGGCGGGCAACTACGAGGGGGCAAAGGAACACGCCCTGAAGATGGCGGAGCTGATGGGGGAGGACAACTATTATCTGGAGATCCAAGACCACGGCATTGAGGAGCAAAAGGTGGTGCTGGAGGGCATCCTGCGCATCCACAAGGAGACCGGTATCCCCTTGGTGGCCACCAACGATGCCCACTACCTGCGCAAAGAGGACGCCCGCACCCAGGACGTGCTCATGTGCATCCAGATGGGGAAGCTGGTGGACGAACCCAACCGGATGCGCTTTGAGACGGAAGAATTTTATGTGAAATCCGAGGAGGAGATGCGCACCCTGTTCCCCCAGTGGCCGGAGGCCATCGAGAACACCCAGCGCATCGCCGACCGCTGTCACATGGCCTTCCAGTTCGGCCAGCATCACCTGCCTGAGTTCCAGTATCCGGAGGGGTACGATGGGGACTCCCTGTTTGCGGAGCTGTGCCAGAAGGGATTTGAGAAGCGCTATCCGGACGCCTCGGAGGAGTATCGGGAACGGCTCCGATACGAGATGGAGATGATCCGCCGGATGGGTTTTGTGGACTACTTCCTCATCGTGGCGGACTTTGTGGCCTACGCTCGGAGCCAGGACATTCCGGTGGGGCCAGGACGTGGCTCCGCCGCCGGTTCCATGGTGTCCTATTGTTTGGAGATCACCAACGTAGATCCCATGCAGTACGACCTGTACTTTGAACGCTTTTTGAATCCAGAACGTGTCACCATGCCGGATATCGATATGGACTTCTGCTATCGCCGCCGGAACGAGATCATCGACTACGTCAACCGGAAGTACGGAAGCGATCATGTAGCCCAGATCGTCACCTTCGGCACCATGGCCGCCCGTGGCGTCCTGCGGGACGTGGGACGGACGCTGGATTTTCCCTATGCGGAGATGGATCAGCTGGCCAAGCAGGTGCCGTCCAGCCTGCACATGACCCTGGACAACGCCTTGCGCTTATCGAAACCCCTTCGGGAGCAGTACGAGAACGACCCCCGCATCCATAACCTGATCGACACCGCCCGTTCTATCGAGGGGATGCCCCGCCACGCCTCCAAGCACGCCGCCGGTGTGGTCATCACCCGACTGCCGGTGTACGACTATGTACCTCTGGCTCGGAATGATGAGAGCATGGTGACCCAGTATGTGATGACCACCTTGGAGGAGCTGGGGCTGCTGAAGATGGACTTTTTGAGCCTGCGCAACCTGACTGTGCTGGACGACGCCCAAAAGCTCATCCAGCGGCGGGAGCCGGACTTCGAGCTGTCCAAGCTGCCGGACAACGACCCGGAGACCTTTAAAATGCTCAATAGCGGCCGCACCTCCGGCGTCTTCCAGATGGAATCCGCCGGCATGACCGGCGTCTGTGTTCAGATGAAGGCGGAGTCCATCGAGGACTTGACCGCTATCATCGCCCTCTATCGCCCTGGCCCCATGGACTCCATCCCACGGTTCATCGCCTGCAAATTGGATCCCAGCCAGATCCGCTACCTGCATCCCAGCCTGGAACCGATTTTGTCCGTCACCTACGGCTGCATCGTCTACCAGGAACAGGTCATGATGATCTTCCAGCAGCTGGCCGGGTACTCTCTGGGCGGCGCAGACATGGTGCGCCGTGCCATCTCTAAAAAAAAGGCCAAGCAGATCGAGCAGGAGCGGGAGGCGTTCATCTACGGCGATCCGGAGCGGAACATCAAGGGGTGCGTGGCCAATGGCATCCCAGAGAATACCGCCCAGCAGATTTATGATGACATCTACGACTTCGCCAACTACGCCTTCAACAAAGCCCACGCGGTCTGCTACGCCATCGTGGCCTATCAGACCGCCTATTTCAAATGCCACTATCCCAAGGAGTACATGGCCGCCCTGCTGACCAGTATTTTGGATTCCAGCGGCAAGGTGGCGGAGTACATCGCCGAGTGTAAGGAGATGGGGCTTCGCCTGCTGCCGCCGGACATCAATGAGTCGGGCCCCGACTTCACCGTGGTAGAGGAGGGCATCCGATTCGGCCTGGCGGCGGTGAAGGGCATCGGCCGAGGGTTTATTGACAAGATGGTGGCGGAACGACAGGAGGGAGGCGCATTTTCTACCTTCCAGTCCTTCTGCCAGCGGATGTTCGACAAGGATTTGAACCGCCGCGCCTTGGAAAACCTCATCCGCTGCGGCGCCTTTGACAACCTGGGCGCTCGGCGCAGCCAGCTGCTCCAAGTGATGAATCGGGTCATGGACAGCGTGGCGGACAGCCGGAAGCGGAATTTGGAAGGGCAGCTGGATCTGTTCGGCGGCCTGGGCGAGAGCCAGCAGGCGGAGGAGGTGCCCCTGCCCGACCTGCCCGAGTTCACCCGACAGGAACTGCTGAATATGGAGCGGGAAAGCACCGGCCTGTACCTGTCCGGCCACCCCATGGACGCCTATCGGGAGCAGACCAGACGGCTGGGGGTGGTGAAGATGGGCGCCATTGTGGCGGACTTCGCCCAGGAGACCGGCTCCGAGCGGTTCCAGGATCGGCAGAAGGTGCGCCTGGCTGGCGTCATCAGCAGCGTGCGCCTGAAAGCCACCCGAAACCAAACCATGATGGCCTATGTGAATCTGGAGGATGACACTGGCTCCATGGAATTGCTGGTGTTCTCCCGTACCCTCAGCCAGTGCGAAGGGTTTTTGGTGGATGGTCAGGTGGTGCTGGTAGAGGGCAGCATCTCCGTTCGGGATGAGAAAGCCCCCCAGCTCCTCTGTGACCAGATCCAGCAGATGGAGTTTGTGGAGGAGCTGAGCCCTCCGCCCGTGCGGCCCCATGCCATCAAGGAAGCGCGGAAGCTCTACCTGCGTCTGCCCACCTTTGAGAAGACCATAGCGCGGCGGATCGAGAATATTTTGCTGCTCTTTCCCGGACAGCAGCAGCTCATCCTCTACTGTGAAGACACCCAAAAGCGATTCGGCTTGCCCTGTATGATCCACACCTCTATGGTGCAGGAGTTTCGGGACTTGCTGGGAGAGGATAACGTGGTGGTGAAATGAACGAAGAACTGAAAGCCCGTACCAGCGCCCGTATTCAGAGCACAAAACGCTCCCTGTTCCAACGCATCGCCCGTATCCTGACCCACCGGCTGTTCTTTGACGTGCTCTTTATGCTGGTACAGATCGCCGTCCTGGCGGTCATGATCCTGGCCTTTTCCCAGTATTTTACCTACTTTTACGGCATCTGCATCCTCCTCACCGTCCTAGCGGTCATTGCCATCATCGCCAAACCCAGCCATCCAGATTACAAGATCGCCTGGATCGTGCCCATTTTGGCGCTGCCCATTTTCGGTGGCCTGCTCTACCTGCTTTTCGGCGGCATCCGTTTGAACAAGCGGACACGGAAACGGATGGAGCGGCTGACGGAACTCCAGCAGGAGACCATGGGGGACGGTCAGGCGGTGCTGAATGCGCTGCCGGAGGGAGAGGACAGCATCAAGGTGCAGTCTCGGTACATCACCCGTGCCAGTCTTTTCCCGCCCCATCAGAACACCCAAACCTGGTATTATCCCACCGGCGAGGCGCTGTACGCTCGGATGCTCACGGAGCTGGAACAGGCGGAGCATTCCATCTTTTTGGAGTATTTCATCATCCACCCGGGCGTGATGTGGGACGGCATTTTGGAGATCTTAGAGCGGAAGGCCGCCCAAGGGGTGGATGTGCGGGTGCTCTATGATGACATCGGCTGCCTGTTCACCCTGCCCAAGCATTATGCCAAGACCTTGCAGGAGAAGGGCATTGCCTGCAAGGTGTTCAACCCCTTCCGGCCAGTTATTTCTCTGCGGCTGAATAACCGAGATCACCGAAAGATCTGCGTCATTGATGGACACACCGCCTTCACCGGCGGAGTGAACCTGGCGGATGAGTATATCAACGAGATCGAGCGCTTCGGTCACTGGAAGGACGGGGGCATCTGCCTGCGTGGGGCGGCGGTGTGGAATCTGAGCGTCATGTTCCTGTCCACTTGGAACGTGGACGAGCTGGAGGTGGAGGACTTCGAGCAGTACCGCCCCAACGTCTACCTGCCCGCCCCAGTGCCAACGGATGGCCTGGTGCAGCCCTTCATGGACAGCCCCCTGGATGACGAGGAAGTGAGCGCCACTGTGTTTATCAACCTCATCAGCCGAGCCAACCGCTATCTCTACCTGACCACTCCTTACCTTATCATCGACCACGCCATGAACGAGGCGCTCTGTTCCGCCGCCAAGGCGGGGGTGGATGTGCGCATCATCACCCCGCATATTCCGGACAAGCGACGGGTGTTCGAGCTGACTCGCGCCCACTACGAGCCGCTGGTGAAAGCGGGGGTGAAGGTGTACGAATATTTGCCTGGGTTTATCCACAGCAAGACCCTGGTCTGTGACGACAAGTTGGGTATGGTGGGTACCATCAACCTGGATTACCGCAGCCTGTACCTTCACTTCGAGTGTGGCGTCTGGCTCTGCGGCACCCATTCGGTGGCGGACATCAAACGGGATTTTTTGGACACCCAGGCGCAATGTGACCAAGTGACTTTGGAGGAGGTTCAGGGGCAGAGCTGGGGGAAACGGTTCTACCGGAGCCTGCTGCGTGTGTTTGCGCCGCTGCTGTGACGCAATTAAGAAAGGTTTTTTGCGAGAGAATCAAAAAACGCACCGTTCGTTAGAACGGTGCGTTTGTCTGGTGAAAAGTTGTTTGTTCAGTTACATGATGCAGGAGCCTCGCAGAGTTCCGTCCGCTTGCGGACGGAAAAAATCAAATCGGAAAAAACTGGCGGCGTGTACGTCAGTTTTTTCTCTTCTCAGACTGGTAAGTGTGCGAACGTAGTGAGTGCATGCACCAGTCTGCTATCTTCGAAAAAATGCTTGCATTTTTGAGAGAGGGTGTCGACAACGGCGACACCCTCAAGCACCGTTCTAGTTAGAACGGTGCGTTTTTGGTAGGTCAGGCTTTTTTGTTTTTCCGTTCCGCCTTCAGCTGGGCGAAGCGATCCTTTCGCTCCTGGAGCAGGCCGGCGGCGTGTTCCTTCACAAATTGGAGGGAGCCTTTGAAGCTCCGTGAGGACATCAGGTGGTAGCGGTTGCGGAAGCGGGCGGAGTGGTGGGCGGCTTCCTGGAGCAGGCGGGTTTCCTCCAGCTCCTTCTTGGCCAGCGCCACTTGCATACGAGCGGCCTGGAGCTTTTGCAGACCGGCCTCCCGTAGCTGAACCTTCTGCCGCTCCAGCTCCTCCCGTGCCCGTTCCGCCTTGGCCAGGAAGCCGGAGGTGAGCGCCAGGTGCCGGATGGTGACAACGGTATCCGCCAGGGTCAGAGCCAGCAAACCGCCGGCCAGAAGGGTCTGAGCCAGGGCAGACAAGTGGGCAAAGAGCCGCTCCGTGGCTGGGTGGATCCAAAAGATAGCGGCGTAGGCGGCGATGCCCCAGTACAGGCTGTTGCCCAGGCAGATGCGGCCTTTCAGGTTGAACCGCCGGTGGGAGTAGTCCCAATATTTCATGTGGGTGGTCACTTCCAGCAGCCAGCCCACGAAATATTCCCAGACAGACATGGTCACCGTGGCGATCAGGTAGAACAGGAAGAAGTTCTGGGTGAACTGCTGAAGCCACAGCACCATGACCATGACGCCGAAGCCGTAGATGGGGCAGATGGGGCCTTTCAGGAAGCCGCGAAAGACAAAGCGCCGTTCCGAGATGGAGCAGAAAGTAGTCTCCATGCACCAGCCCAGGAGGGAGTACCACAGAAAGTAGAGCACCAGCAGGGGCAGGGGGATACCGGCGCAGGTCATGTTGTAGATCGTTTGGATGGCTGTCATAGGTCACCTCTCAGATTCATCCAGCAGTACGGAAAGCACTGCGTGGTACAGCGCTTCCGGATGCTTTTGGAACCGCTGGGCGAACTCGGTCGCCTGCTGTCGGTCAGGCACTGCCATTTGCAGGGTGAGCAGGTTGCCGGCGTCATCGTCAATGATCAGCTCTACCGTGTACCGCTCCTGATTGGGTACCGGCGTGATGACGGCGCGGATCTGATCGCGCTGTTTCAGCTCTTTGTTCAGCAGTTGGGTGCTGCGGTCGCACTTGGTGCGCACGGAGAGGGGCAGTTCGTTGGCACAGATGGCACAGTTATCGTGTCCCTTCTCTGTGATGGACAGCAGTCCTTCCTCCGACTCTGCCACATGGCCGTTCTCGGTCAGCGCCCCCAGAGCGGTGGCAAATTGGAAGTAGTCCACCCCGTCATCACAGAGTGCCAGATCTGTCAGCTCCGCCATGGTCACCGGTAAAATCAGGTGGTCTAAGATGTAGAGGATGAGCAGGCGCACATCCAATGGATTGCGAATAAAACCACGAGCCATATCCCGTACCTCCTAGTGAAAATTTAAGGTTTTATAAAATCACTTAAAATCAGTATAAACGAAATTGCCGAAATTGACAAGAGGTGGTCGAACGCCTTGACAGGCTGTTCAGAATTAGCTATGATAAACAAGCACCATAAGCAATAGTTAGGAGAACGGGCATTGTTTTCTGCGCTGCCCCTTAAAATGGAGACGTTTCAAATGAAAAAACTAATTTGTACCTTGCTCACCTTGGCGATGCTCTTAGGGCTGGCTGGCTGTACGACTGCTCCGACCGGCAGTGGTGACGCCAGCGCCGGTGTCACCGAACCTGCCGGCCAGGATTCCACGGAAGAACCCACTGGCGGCACCGGTCTGCCTGGCAACCGCAACCCCTTGACCGGCGAGGAGACGGACACAGATATTTCTCAAAATTGTCCGGTGGCGGTTATGCTCAACAATATCAAGCAGGCGCTGCCCCAGTCCGGCAACTCCAAGGCGGATTTCTTCTTTGAGATCCCTGAGGAAGGGGGCATCACCCGTATCATGGCGCTCTATCAGGACATCAGCGATGTGGGCACCATCGGCACCGTCCGCAGCACCCGCCCCTACTATGTCCGTCTGGCCGTTGGCCACGACGCCATCCTGACCCATTGCGGCGGCAGCAACACGGCCTACTACATCATTAAGAAGTATATGCGCAACGCCGACTTCAACGACATGGACTGCCTGAACAAGGGTACCAACTGCGCCTACAGCTACTTCTACCGCAGTCAGGCTCGCCTGAACGCAGGTTATGCCACCGAGCATACCATGTATACCGATTCTGACAAGATCCAGGACTACCTGAAAAACGGCAAGGACGATGTGCGCACCAAGCATAAGAAGAACTTTGACGCCGGTCTCCGCTTCGCTGAGGACGGCACCCCCGATGGTGCTTCCGCCACGGACGTGGATGTGGAGATGTCCCAGTATAAGAACACCACCTTCCAGTACAACGCCGACAAAAAGACCTATGCGGTCGGTCAGTTTGGCACCGGCTATATTGACGAAGCCAACGGCAACAAGCAGGTGGAAGTGACCAACGTGCTGGTTATCCTCACGGACATCTCCGTGGTCAAGGAATCCACCAAGGGACACCTGTCCGTATCCACCACTGGCACCGGCACCGGCTATTACATCAGCGGCGGCAAGTACATCCCCATCACCTGGAAGAAGGACAGCGTCACTGCGCCCCAGCGGTTCTATGACCAGGACGGCAACGAGCTGAAGCTGAGCGTGGGCAAGACCTTCGAGTGCATGATCGACAAGTCCCGTGATGTGAAGATCGACGGCAAGGTGCTGGAGAAGCCGGCAGACGCCAACGAGAACGACAACGAAGTGGATAAGATGGCGCTGGCAGACTGATAGCCAATCGTCCAAATACATCTCGAACAACTTTAAGCCCGGTTCCAATGGAGCCGGGCTTTTGCCTCGCAGAGTTCCGGCAGGATGCCGGAATAAAATGCAATCTGAAAAAACTGGCGGCGTGTACGTCAGTTTTTTCTCTTCTCAGACGGGTAAGTTGCCGCAGCGTTCAGAAAACTTGCCAGTGGCAAGTTTTTAGCGTAGGCCCCGCCTGTTCTACAGGTGGGGAACCTACCGACGAAGTGAGTGCATGCACCCGGCTGCATACATCATGGAAATGCTTGCATTTCCATGATATTAGGGCGAAGCCCAGTGCAGTTCTGCACTGGGCTTCTTGTTGTGTTGCGTGTATCCTAGGTAGGGAAAAAGAAGAAATTGGAGTAGAGAAAAGAAAAAGCAAGAAAGTAAAATTAGGGGAGAAATAGGGGAGTGGTGTATGGCATCAAGCCTTATCCTTCAGGGCGATGCCGTAGTTGATGACGCCGTTGTAGGTGCCCGGTTCTACATGGTTGTAGTCCAGGACAGCGATGCGGCGGGTCTGGGTGCCGTGGTTGCTGCCGTCCCAGGAGACGATCTCATCACCGATCTTGTAGCGGCCGCCCTTCATCGCATCGGAGAAGTAGATCTCATAGGATGCCTCGTTCAGGTTCTTTTTGTCCCATACGGCGAACTTGTCCAGAGTGCCGTAATAGCCGGCGCTGTCGATGGTCACGGAGACCTTCTTGCCTTTGGGGACGAAATCAGTGTCACTCTCCAGGTTCAGGGTGTACGTCAAATCCTGTGCCTTGGAAGCTAGCTTCACCGTTGCGGGGATCTCCACGGTGAAGGAGGGGACGACTGCTTCAGTCTTTTCCAGCACGACCTTCTGCTGCACCTTGGCGGAGGGGGAGTTGACGTTCACATCCACAGCCATCGCAGAGATGGAAGTCAAGGCAGTGGCAGCCACCACCAAACCGGAGACGGCCAGGGTTTTGAATTTGTTCCGTTTCATGGGTTGTACCTCCTTTATGTATTTGCATGGGTTGATTCTGTCTATATAGGATCCATAAACCCACTCAGAGAGCAGGGAGATGGGGCATTCAGGCCACATGCAGTCCCACTGTTACGCTGCCGCCGTTCATGGACTCGGCGCCGTCCAGGGAGCGGGTACTGATGGCCACATGGAGGGCGTGGTCGCCCTGAGATAAGGTGCTGGGCAAGGAGATGCCTTCCAGCGCCTTCCCCGGTTCCACCCAGCCGCTGGTCAGCAGGGAATTTGTGCTGTTATCCAGCGTCACGTTAAACTGGAACAAGCAGGGGTTGCCGGTGGGGTTGGTGAGGACAATGGGAATATCCCTGTCCGACCGGCTCAGGGTGATGTCGTTGTAGCCAGGGAAGCGGATATGCAGGGGATCTGCCGACAGGGTGTCGCCGGTGTCAAATGCTGCGGCGTTCTTGTCCAGTACCACGCCGCTGGACGGGTCTTTGGTCTGTCCGCTGCTCATGGAGAACATCACAGCACAGATGGTGATTGCTGCAATGGCCAGCGCCATCATGGCGAGGATGATGCTGGTTCGCTTTTGCCTATCGTTTGTCATTGGAATCGCCTCCCGTTTCATCGCCTTTATTGTAGTCCCGGGGCACGGTGCCTTCCATCCTGTTCTGGTAAAGGGTGGGTTAAATCCCTGTAAAACCGGTCATTCCAGCTCCGACAGACCCAACGCCTTTTGTGCGCTTTGCCGTTGACAAGGGCAGGGGGGACATGGTATCCTATAAACGGATCATATGACTGACGGAAGTGGAAGGAACCACAGGGAGTATGATCTGGCAGACCATCGGGCCTGTCTGGATTGACTGTTTGACAGTCAATGTGCCGACCGTCTGGGCCAAGGAAGAATGGGTCTGGATGTTCGGCGTTTTTTTGCGCCCGAAAGATTCAGATACGAGTACGTTTGACGGACAGAAAGGATGATTTGCCCATGAATCAGAAGATGAAAGAAGAAAACCGCATCAAGTCGGATATTGAAATCGCACAGAGCACGCCTATGCTTCCCATCAGCCAGGTAGCTGAAAAAGCGGGGATTGATGAAAATCTGCTGGAATACTACGGCAAGGTCAAGGCTAAGATCGACATCCGGCCCCTACGGGACGCCCCCCGCAAGGCCAAGCTGATCCTAGTCACCGCCATCAACCCCACCCCCGCCGGAGAGGGCAAGACCACCACCAGCGTGGGTCTGGCGGATGCCATGGCCAAACTGGGCAAGAACACCATGCTCTGCCTGCGGGAACCTTCTTTGGGGCCGGTCTTTGGCGTCAAGGGCGGCGCAGCCGGCGGCGGCTACGCCCAGGTCATTCCCATGGAGGACATCAACCTCCACTTCACCGGCGATTTCCACGCCATCGGCGCAGCCAACAACCTGCTGGCCGCTATGCTGGACAACCACATTCAGCAGGGGAACGCCCTGGACATCGATGTGAAGAACATCACCTGGCGCCGCTGTGTGGATATGAACGACCGGCAGCTCCGCAACGTCATCGACGGCATTGGCGGTCGGATGCAGGGCGTGCCCCGGGAAGACGGCTTTGATATCACCGTTGCCTCTGAAATCATGGCAGTCCTCTGCCTGGCTTCCGACCTGATGGATCTGAAGCAGCGCCTGGCGCGCATCATCGTGGGCTACAACCGTGCCGGTCAGCCGGTCACCGCCCATGACCTGAAGGCGGAAGGCGCTATGACCGTCCTGCTCAAGGACGCCATCAAGCCCAACCTGGTGCAGACCCTGGAGCACAACCCCGCCATCGTCCACGGCGGCCCCTTCGCCAACATCGCCCACGGCTGCAACTCCGTCTCCGCCACCGACGCCGGCATGAAGCTGGCCGATTATGTGGTCACCGAGGCTGGCTTCGGCGCAGATCTGGGTGCGGAGAAGTTTTTGGACATCAAGTGCCGTGTTGCCGGCTTTGACCCCAGCGCTGTGGTCATCGTGGCCACTGTCAAGGCGCTGAAATACAATGGCGGCGTGCCCAAGAGTGAGCTGGGCACCGAAAACTTGGAAGCCCTGGAGAAGGGTCTGCCCAACCTGCTCAAGCACGTGGAGAACATCACCAAGGTCTTTGGTCTGCCTGCCGTTGTGGCCATCAACCGGTTCGTCCAGGACACCGATGCCGAGCTGGATCTCATCCGTGCCAAGTGCCAGGAGCTGGGCGTGAACGTGGCCATGAGCGAAGTGTGGGGCAAGGGCGGCGAAGGCGGCCTGGAGCTGGCAGAGGAAGTGCTGCGTCTGTGTGAGCAGCCCCATGACTTCCAGTTCAGCTATGAGCTGAACCAGCCCATCAAGGCCAAGATCGAAGCCATTGTGAAAAAAATCTACGGCGGCGAAGCAGTCACCTACTCCAATGATGCCAACAAGGCCATCGCCAAGCTGGAAGAACTGGGCTGCGGCGATCTGCCCATCTGTATGGCAAAGACCCAGTATTCTCTGTCCGATGACCCCGAAAAGCTGGGGCGTCCGGAGGGCTTTACCGTTTCCGTCAGCAAGGTGAAGGTTTCTGCTGGTGCAGGCTTCATTGTGGTACAGACTGGCGACATCATGACCATGCCCGGTCTGCCCAAGGTACCTGCGGCAGAACGCATCGACATTGATGCAGATGGCGTCATCACCGGCCTGTTCTAATCTAACATTTATATCAGAAAACCCCCTGTGCGACTGCACAGGGGGTTTTTGTCTGTGGTTCAGTTGGCCACATACATCTGCTTATAGGGGTTGCTGCTGTCCGGCGTGACCACGGTGAAGGGGCTGTCCATGATGGCGTCTGCGTCCTGGTCAAAAAGACGGCAGTACTCTGCTACATAATGGCGAATCTCTTGCAGCTCGTCCTCGTCCGCCAGATGGGTGGTCACCTGAGGCGGGAAAAGCAGATGGCTGCAATCGGAACGGAGGATGAGCTTGCCGCCGTGCATTCCCGTGCAGGGGAAATTGCTGGCGATGGGCTTGCCGTCCTGGTGCAGCCCCAGGACAAGGATCAGCCCACCGGCCTGATACTCACCCAAAAAGCTGCCCGTGCGCCCGCCGATGACCATCACTGGCAGGGTGTCCTGATAAGCCTTCATGTGGACGCCTGCCCGATAGCCAGCGTTGCCTTGGACGTAGATGGCGCCGCCCCGCATGGCGTAGCCTGCGGTGTCGCCCACGCTGCCGTGGACGATGATGGAGCCGGCGTTCATGGTGTCGCCCACTGCATCCTGGGCGTTGCCGAACACCTCCAGAATGCCGCCGTTGAGATATGCGCCCAGGGCATTCCCCGGCGTGCCGTGGATGGACACTTGGTGACGGCACATACCGGTTCCGATAAAGCGCTGTCCCAGGCAGTGGGTGATGGTGCAGTCGCAGTCCAGCGCCTGTACATGTTGGTTCAGTTGGTCAAAAGCCACGCTTCTTGCGTCAATCGTCATACTCGCACCCTCCTTATTCTCCTGCGTGGGCGATGCCCAGGATCTCCAGTTCCTTCTCATTCAGTCCCACGCCGCGGAGCATGAGCCGGTTGCCCCGGAGGGCTTCGATGGAGTTGATGCCCATGCCGCCCATCAGCTCCTTGATCTCATGGTTCCAGGCGGTGAGCAGATGGATGAGCCGCTGGCTGGCCTCGTCCGGATTCAGCCGTGCCACCAACTCCGGCACCTGGGTGGCAATGCCCCAGTTGCACTTGCCTGCTTGGCAGGTGCGGCACAGGTGGCAGCCCATGGCCAGCAGGGCGGCGGTGGCGATGTAGCAGGCGTCTGCGCCCAGGGCGATGGCCTTGACTACATCAGTGGCGCTGCGGATGCTGCCGCCTACCACGATGGATACCTCATTCCGGATGCCCTCATCCCGCAGCCGCTGGTCAACGGCAGCCAGCGCCAGCTCAATGGGGATGCCTACGTTGTCTCGGATGCGGGTAGGAGCTGCGCCGGTGCCGCCTCGGAACCCGTCAATGGCGATGATGTCCGCACCGCTTCGAGCGATGCCGCTGGCGATGGCAGCGATGTTGTGGACGGCGGCCACTTTGACGATGATGGGCTTTTGGTAGTGAGTGGCTTCCTTCAGGGAGTAGACCAGCTGGCGCAGATCCTCGATGGAGTAGATGTCATGATGGGGGGCAGGGGAGATGGCGTCCGAGCCTTCCGGCACCATACGGGTGCGGGATACATCCCCTACGATCTTGGCCCCAGGCAGATGGCCGCCGATGCCGGGCTTGGCGCCCTGTCCCATTTTGATCTCAATGGCGGCGCCGGCGTTCAGATAATCCTCGTGGACGCCGAACCGGCCGGAGGCCACCTGGACGATGGTGTTCTCACCGTAGCAGTAGAAATCCTCGTGAAGGCCGCCTTCGCCGGTGTTGTAATAGATGCCCAGGGTGCTGGCGGCTCTGGCCAAGCTCTGGTGGGCGTTGTAGCTGATGGAGCCGTAGCTCATGGCGGAGAACATCACCGGCATGGAAAGCTCCAACTGGGGCGGCAAGGTGCAGTCCAAAGTGCCGTCCGCCTTCCGGCGGATGCGGGCGGGCTGCTTGCCCAAAAAGACCTTAGTCTCCATCGGCTCTCGGAGGGGGTCAATGGAGGGGTTGGTGACCTGGGAGGCGTTGATGAGGATCTTGTCCCAGTACACCGGAAGGGTGTTGGGGGTGCCCATAGAGGACAGCAGCACACCGCCGCTTTCGGCCTGCTTATAGATCTCCTTCATCACGCTGCTGCTCCAGTTGGCATTCTCCTTCAAGTCGCAGTCGCTCTTGACGATCTTGATGGCACGGGTGGGACAGGTGGCCACGCAGCGGTGGCAGTTCACACAGCGGGCATCCTCGCTGAGCATGACTTGGTGCGTTTCATCATAGAAATGTACGCCATTTGCACACTGCTTTTCGCAGATACGGCAGCGGGTGCAGCGGCTGTCTTGGCGCACCACTTCATATTCTGGGTAGAAATAGTTGATCTTCATTACACAGCGCCCTCCTTTACTCGGACGATCACAGGCTCACCCCCAGCTGGGGCGTACAGATGTTCCACGTCAGGTTCCATGGTGCGGATAGCCGATTCCTCGCTGGCGATATACACCTTGTCATCCTTCTCGCCCACCACCATAGAGCGGAGCTTTAAGCGGTCGTTCAGCGCCATCAAACCGCCCTCAAAGCCCAGCACGATGGAGAAGGGGCCGGTGACCAGCAGGCTGGGGAAGAGCTTGCGCAGGTAGGTCAGCTGTTGTCGTTCCGGATCGCTCTTTCGGGCGATGGTGCTCCAGAAGGGGGCGGCAATGACGGAGGCGGTTTCTTCCAGGGTCAGACCTTGCCGGCGGAGGAGGTAATCGACGATGTAGGTGATCGCCTCGGTGTCTGTTTGCAGTGCACAGTGGTAGCCATACATTTCAATGAAGCGCCGGTTGGCGTCATAAGAGGAGATTTCGCCGTTGTGTACCACCGACCAGTTCAGCAGCCCAAAGGGGTGGGCGCCGCCCCACCAACCGGGGGTATTGGTGGGATAACGGCCGTGAGCAGTCCAGGAATAGCCCTCATATTCGTCCAGCTTGTAGAACCGACCCACGTCCTCCGGATAGCCCACCGCCTTGAAGCAGCCCATGTCCTTGCCGCTGGAGAAGACGTAAGCGCCGTCGATGGCACGGTTAATATACATAACAATGCGGGCGATGTACTCCTGTTCGTCCAGCTGCATGGAGCGGAGGACGGAGCGGAGAGGAGTGGCAAAATAGCGCCAGATGAGCGGCTCATCGGTGATTTCCGGAATCTTGCGGGTGGGGATCTCCTCCGCCCAGACCACCTCCAGACGCTCCTTTAAATAGCGCTCACATTGGGCACGGCAGTCGTTGTCGTGGAAAAAGAGGTGCAGCGCAAAGCAGTCTTTGTAGTCGGGGTAGATGCCATAAGCGGCAAAGCCGCCGCCTAGGCCGTTGGAGCGCTCGTGCATGGGTTTCATGCTCTCCATAATGGCGGCGCCGGTCATTTTGTTCCCATCCTTGGAGATGACCGCCGAAATCGCGCAGCCGGATGGGATGCGCACTTGTCCTTCTAAATACTTCATGTGTTGCAGCCCCTTTCGGTTTGATACCTTATATAAAATAGTGAAAAAAAGAACGTTGTCCATCGGCAGGGCATACCTCTCCTGTGGACAAACGTCTTTGTTCGTGTTAGACTATCATAACGTACCAGGTTCTCTTTGTCAATGTACCGTCAGTGAAATTGCAGGGAGTCGGAAAGGTTCGGAATTATGCAATTTCACCATTGACAGATTGCAGCATTCGGCGTATCATTAGCACCATGAAAGGCACTGATGCCACGGAGTAAGCGCTCCCGCTATCAGTGCCTCTTTTTTTATTTTCTATGAAGAAGGTGACTCATATGGCAGCAATGTCGAGCTATAACCGCATGAACCGGCAATAAAAGTGCCAAAAAGAAATGCGGTAAAAGTGAGTGCAAAGACGGCTGACCTCCGTGGAGAGCGGGGCAGGAGCGCCGTTTGAAAGAGAACTGTTTTGCAGGAAAGAGAACTCACTTGCAAAAATAGCAACCACAACATTGACAGTTGAGAGTTAGGAGTTGTAGAGAGTATGACAATAGAATTTTGGTATCTGATCGGCGCCGCTTTGGTCTTCTGGATGCAGGCCGGCTTCGCCATGGTAGAGACAGGCTTTACCAGAGCGAAGAACGCAGGCAACATCATCATGAAGAACCTGATGGACTTCTGCATTGGCACCATCGTCTTTTCCCTCTTGGGTTACACCCTGATGATGGGGGAAGATACCCTGTTCGGTCTGATCGGTCTGCCCAACATGGAGCTGTGGAGCAACTTCAAGGCCTTCATCGCAAGCCCTGCTGAGGGCTTCACCGCCGCTTCCACCTTCGTGTTCAACTTGGTCTTCTGTGCCACCACCGCCACCATCGTCTCCGGCGCTATGGCAGAGCGCACCAAGTTCTCCGCCTACTGCATTTATTCCGCAGTCATTTCCCTGTTCATCTATCCCATCGAAGCCCATTGGATCTGGGGCGGCGGCTGGCTGAGCCAGCTGGGCTTCCACGATTACGCTGGTTCCTGCGCCATCCACATGGTGGGCGGCATCGCCGCTCTGGTAGGCGCCATCTTCCTTGGCCCCCGTATTGGCAAGTACGTCAAGGACGCCTCCGGCAAGGTGGTCAAGGTCAACGCCATCCCCGGTCATTCCATCACCCTGGGCGCCCTGGGCGTGTTCATCCTGTGGCTGGGCTGGTACGGCTTCAACGGCGCGGCAGCAACCACTCCGTCTGAGCTGGCTTCCATCTTCCTGACCACCACCGTGGCTCCCTCTGTGGCTACTGTTACCACCATGCTCTACACCTGGATCCGCAACGGCAAGCCCGATGTATCTATGTGCCTGAACGCTTCTCTGGCTGGCCTGGTAGGCGTGACCGCTGGCTGTGACGCCTATGACGCTCTGGGTTCCGGCATCGTCGGCATTGTCTCCGGCATCCTGGTTGTGGTCGTGGTCGAGCTGCTGGATCTGAAGCTGCACATTGATGACCCTGTAGGTGCTGTGGGCGTTCACATGGCAAACGGCATCTGGGGCACCATCGCAGTGGGTCTGCTGGCCAACCCCGATGCTCCCGCTGGTCTGCGCGGCCTGTTCTACACGGGCGATTTCCATCAGACCGGTCTGCAGCTGCTGGGCTTTGTCACCGTTGCTGCTTACGCTGCCATCATGATGATCATTACCTTCGCCGTCATCAAGAAGTGCCACGGCCTCCGTGTCACCGAAGAAGAAGAATTGGCCGGTCTGGACAGCACCGAGCATGGCCTGCCCAGCGCCTATCCCGACTTTGTTCCCGCTGTGGATAAGTACACTTCCTTCTCCGTTTCCGAACCCGTTGTTGCTGTCACTGGCGACACGCCCGAAGCAGAAGCCATCCCCGTCAAGAAGGTTCCCACCTTCACCGAAGGTATGCCTAAGATGACCAAGGTGGAGATTATCTGCAAGGAATCCCGCTTCGATGCACTGAAGAACGCCATGATGGGCATTGGCATCACGGGCATGACCGTTTCCCACGTCTTGGGCTGTGGCGTCCAGGGCGGCAAGCCGGAATACTACCGTGGTGTCCAGGTGGAGACCAACCTGCTGCCTAAGGTACAGGTGGACATCGTGGTCAGCAAGGTTCCCGTCCAGAGTGTCATTGACACCGCAAAGCGTGCCCTGTACACCGGCCATATCGGCGACGGCAAGATCTTCGTCTATGACGTTGAGAACGTGGTCAAGGTTCGTACCGGCGAGGAAGGCTATGATGCCCTCCAGGACGAGAGCTGACCGCAACCAATTTCATTTCGCAATACTTGACTGAATATCATATGGAAAAGCATTTGAATTCGGAAAAGTAGCCCAGGATATCCCCTCACAGAGAGTGCGGAACAGGTGAGAGCCGCATAGAGGAACCTGGGGGAAGAACACCGGATGAGCTGCAATCTGAACCGGGCTTTTCAGCCCCCAGTAGGTGCGCCGACCGCTCCGCGTCAGGGAGCAGCGCTTTGTCAGAAGCGCACAAGAGAACAAAGATAGGTGGCACCGCGAGTTACAGCACTCGCCCTATCCGATGCTGAAAATCTTATGTAGGAGGATTTTTCTATGTGTTCGATTATGGGGTTCTGTGACCGCGGTGTCACTGTATCTGAATTTAAGCGATTTTTTGACCGCACCATCTCCCGCGGTCCCGATGACAGCCGGATCATTGACACCGGCAAGGGGCTGTTGGGTTTCCACCGTTTGGCCATCATGGGTCTGCATCCGGAAGGGATGCAGCCCTTCGAGCTGGACGGCAGCTATGTGGTCTGCAACGGCGAAATTTATTGCTTCCCCCGCCTGAAAAAGAAGCTGATGGAGACGGGCAAATACACCTTCGTCAGCGAGTCCGACTGTGAGATCTTGCTGCCCATGTATAAGGAGTACGGCACAGATATGTTTCGCCGTCTGGATGCGGAGTTTGCCCTGATCCTCTACGATGGAGACACCCAGAGCTACATCGCCGCCCGTGACCCCATCGGCATTCGTCCCCTGTACTATGGCTACGACCCCCATGGCGTCATCGTCTTTGCCAGCGAACCCAAGAACCTGGTGGGGCTGGTGGGCGAGATCATGCCCTTCCCTCCCGGACACTACTATAAGGACGGGGAATTTGTCTGCTACAACGACATCGCCGCAGTAGACGAGGTGTGCATGGACGATGTGGAGACCATCTGCTCCAAAATCCATGAAAAGCTGGTCAAAGGCATTGAAAAGCGCCTGATCGCCGATGCCAAGGTGGGCTTCCTGCTCTCCGGCGGCCTGGATTCCTCTCTGGTCTGCGCCATCGCAGCCCGTAAGAGCAAGGAACCCATCCGCACCTTCGCCATCGGCATGAGCGAGGACGCCATCGACCTGAAATACGCCAAGCAGGTGGCCGACTACATCGGCAGCGACCACACCGAGGTCATCATCACCAAGGAGGACGTCCTGGCCGCTCTGGAGGACGTGGTGCAGCTGCTGGGCACCTATGACATCACTACCATCCGTGCCAGTATGGGGATGTACCTGATCTGCAAGGCCATTCACGAGACCACCGACATTCGGGTTCTGCTCACCGGTGAGATCTCCGATGAGCTGTTCGGATACAAGTACACCGACTTTGCCCCCTCCCCGGAAGCCTTCCAGGCGGAAGCCCAGAAGCGTATTCGGGAGCTGCATATGTACGATGTCCTCCGTGCCGACCGCTGCATCTCCGTCAACTCCCTGGAAGCTCGCGTGCCCTTCGGTGACCTGGACTTCGTGAAATACGTCATGTCCATCGACCCGGCCAAGAAGATGAACGTCTACGGCAAGGGCAAATACCTGCTCCGCCATGCGTTCGAAGGCGATTACCTGCCCCATGACATTCTTTATCGGGAAAAGGCCGCCTTCTCTGACGCCGTGGGTCACTCCCTGGTGGACGACCTGAAGGAGTACGCCGAGGGCTATTACACCGATGAGGAGTTCCAGTCCAAGTGCAAGCAGTACGACTACGCCACCCCCTTCACCAAGGAATCCCTGCTCTATCGGGAACTCTTTGAGAAGTATTACCCCGGCCAGGCTCATATGATCGCCGGCTTCTGGATGCCCAACAAGGAGTGGGAAGGCTGCGACGTGGACGATCCTTCCGCCCGTGTCCTGTCCAACTACGGTGCCAGCGGCATCTGATAAACAAGCAAATAGCGCTCCCAAAAATCGGACGATATAGAAGAAGCGGTCAGGTTCCATTGGAACCTGACCGCTTCGACTTGGTTCAAGCCTTGGCGATGGGATTGACGTGTACCATGCAATGTTTGACTGTGGGGAATTGCGCCTCGATCTGGTTGTGAACCTGTTCGGCGATGGCGTGGGCGGCGAATAAGGTCTGATTGCCATCGGCGGCGATCTCTACGTCTACATACAGCCGACTGCCAAACTGGCGGGTGCGCAGCAGATCCAGCCGCAACACGCCCTCCTGTGACCGGATGGTTTTTGCCATGGCGGATTCTACCTCCGGGTCGGCGGATTGATCCACCAGCTGCCGGACGGCGCTCATGAAGATGTCATAGGAAGCCTTCAGGATGAACAGGCAGATGACCAAGCTGGCGATGGGATCCAAAATGGGCAGTCCCAGCTGTGCCCCAGCGATACCCACCAGGGAGCCAACGGAGGACAGAGCATCGGAGCGGTGATGCCAGGCGTCCGCCATGAGGGCGGCGGAGTGGATTTTATCGGCAGCCTGGCGGGTGTACCAGAACATCCCCTCCTTGACCACAATGGACACAATGGCGGCGATGAGTGCCAGCGTGCCGGGTACCTGTAGGCCGCCATAGTTGGCGGCCAGGATGCTGCGGACGCCGGAGTAGCCAATAAAGACGCCAGTGGCGGCCAGCACCACCGCCAACAGGATGGCGGCCACCGCCTCCAACCGTTCGTGGCCGTAGTTGTGATTGCCGTCCGCTTTTTTGCCGGAGATGCGGATACCCACCATAACGATGAGGGTGGAGAACACATCCGAGGCGGAGTGAATGGCGTCGGAGAGCATAGCGCTGGAGTGTCCCAGAATACCGGCGGCCAGCTTGAAAGCGGTCAGGACAAAGTTACCAATGATGGTGTTGCGGGAGACTTGCATAGCCAGTTTGGAGTGGTTGGTTTGTACATGGGGGGTAGTCATAGAGAAGACCTCCTTTGATTTCCATGAGAATAAAAAAATCTGTGGGACAAAGAGTGTCCCACAGATTTGAATCTGCTGCCTTGCGGCCCGGTTCCGAAGAACTTGATTGGATAAAGTTTAAGTTACTTTATCATATGCACAGGCGGCTGTCAATGTGAAAAAAAGAGAATTTAAGAATTTTTCCGTTTCGCAATGTAATTTAAAATCAGCTGTTCCAGCCGATCTCCATAGATCATCCCTACGATGAACAGCGCCACAGCGATGACCAGCAGGGGAATGGCCTTGGGGGAGAAGGAAAAGAGAGAGCTGCCGAAGATGTTGGCCGCCAGCAGTCCCCATGGTCGGGTCAGCAGGACGATGATGAAGAAGCGGCGGAAGGAGATCTCGGTCAGACCGGCCATGATGCACAGCAGATCATCCGGAAAGAGGGGGAAAAAGAAGGTCAAGGCCAAAAAGGTGTCCCGCTTTCGATCCAGCAACTCCAAATATTTGGGGGAGAGCTTGGGACGAATAACCCGGTCGGCAAAGTCTTTGCACAAGGTTCGAGCCAAAGTGAAGGTGGTGCAGGAGCCAACGAGCACAGCCACCAAGGTGATGAGGAACCCAGGCCAAACCCCAAAGGCGGCGCCGCCGGCGGCAGCAATGATATTGCTGGGGATGGGGGCGATGATGACACTGCACAGTTGGAGTCCCAGAAAAATCAGTTGGGACCAGGGTGTGTGGGAGGCTAAGTAAACTTGCAGCTGTTCCACATTTTTCAGCTTTTCCAGCAGACCCGTGTGCCAGAGAACCACACAGAAGGCGGCCAGCAAGAGGACGATGGCCAAAGCGGCCAGCCATTTTTTTCTGTCTTTTTGAGACATGAGAGAAATCTCCTTAACGATTGAGGATGATACCAGTATAACCTATGCCAGTAAAAAGAGTCATAAGAGAATTTAAAAATTTCGTGAAAGAATCATGAATACTCTATTTATAGCACATCGCAGGGAAAAAGCCAATGGGAAACCGGCTGCACAAAGGAGAGAATAGGGGCATGATAGAAGGAGCGAGCGTTCGCCGTAGGCTGCGCTGAAAAAATTGCAAAAAAATCGATCATTTTACAGGCATAAAATCCAATCGCCTGTCCCACAGTGCTGGGCGAGATTGGACAGCCAAAGCCGCCGAACATTGGCAATGAGCCGGACGCTTTTTTTCGTCCTCACCGGCCATATTAACCTTGCGCACAATGCGCCAGGAGATGTGAAGCGGGGGAATTTGCGATGAAAGAGGGAAAGCGAGTATGGAATTGGCTGTTATTTTTTGTATGCGCAGTGGTGTTGACGGTAGGGCTGACTGCCCAAGCGGCCTGCGCCCGGAGCGTTTTTGCCCCACCGGCGGTGTCCTGCGCCGGTGAGGCAGAGACGGAGAAAACACTGATCCCAGTGGGACGGACGGTGGGCATCAAGCTCTTTTCCAAGGGCGTTATGGTGGTGGCGCTGTCTGAGATCAAAACGAAGGAAGGCGGCGTGTGGCCGGCCAAGCAGTGCGGTCTGCAAGAGGGGGACATCATCACCGAAATTGAAAACCAGCCGGTGAACTCCATTGACGAGGTGGCCAAAGCGGTGCGCAAGAACGGCGGCCGCGCCATGTCTATCCAAGCGCTGCGGGACGGGCGTCAGATGGCGGTGAGGGCGGAGGCGGCGCCCTGTATGGCGGACGGCACCTATAAACTGGGGGCGTGGCTCCGAGACTCTATGGCAGGCATCGGCACGGTGACTTACTATGATCCGGACAACCAGGTATTTGCCGCCCTGGGACATGGCATCAACGACATTGACACCGGACTGCTGGTGCCCATCCGCTCCGGCGGCATCTTGTCCTCGTCGGTGTCTGCGGTCATCAAAGGACAAAAATCCCAGCCCGGACAGCTCCACGGCACCTTCGACCTGACCCACGACATTGGCACCCTATATGCCAACAGCGACTGCGGCGTGCTGGGTCGTGCCCAGCCAGAGATTTTTCCAGGCCAGCCGGTGCCTGTGGCCAAGCGGAGCGCCGTCCGGACGGGTGCGGCAGTCATCCGCTGCAACGTGGACGGGGAACAGGTGGAATCGTATTCTGTGGAAATTTTGCGGATTTATCCGGAGCTGGGCGACCACACTCGGAACCTGCTCCTTCAGGTCAACGACAAACGCCTGCTGGAACAGACCGGCGGCATCGTCCAGGGCATGAGCGGCTCCCCCATCCTCCAGGATGGCAAGCTGGTGGGTGCGGTGACCCATGTGCTCCTCAACGACCCCACACGGGGGTACGGCATCTTCGTGGAAAATATGCTGGATGCGGTGTCATAAGGGAAAGGCGGGGGATTGCCCCCGCCTTTTTTATCGGTTATAATCAAGGAAAAAGGGCGGTGATTTTCATGGCGAAGAAAAATATCTCGGTGTACCTGAGTTTTCTGCTCCGCCATAGACCGGAGACCATCCATCTGGCGATGGACAAGCACGGCTGGGTCTTGGTGGAGGACTTGATTGAGGGTGTCAACAAAGGGGGAAGGTATCAACTGGATTTGGGAAAGCTGGAAGCCATCGTAGCCCAGGACAGCAAGGGACGCTACCGGTTCAATGCAGACCATTCCAAGATCAAAGCGTGTCAGGGGCATTCCATCCCGTGGGTGGAGCCAGAGTTGGAGTATCTGATCCCGCCTGACTTTTTGTATCATGGCACGACCACGGCCGCTGTTGAAAAGATCAGAAAAAGCGGCGCCATCAGCAAGATGAGCCGACACGCAGTTCATCTGCAAGCCGACCCGGAGAAGGCGTGGCAGTCGGCTGTCCGCTGGCATCTGACGCCAGTGGTGCTGAAGATCGACGCCCAAAAGATGGGTGACGCTGGATTTGTGTTCGGAAAGGCCGAGAACGATGTCTGGTGTACTGAGTCGGTGCCGGTGGAATATATCGTGGAAGTGTTGTCTCAATGATGCGCCCCTGTGCGTAGCGGCAGCAGATTGACAGAATCAAAACCTCTAGTATAATAAGGAAAGAGATTCCCGCCGCAGGCACAGAAGGAGCGTCATCATGAGTGAAAACCGCCGAGAATACCAAAAGGCCATCGACTACCTGTCCGACCAGATTCGGGCGGGGATGCTGACGGTGGGCTCCCGCCTGCCTACCGAGCGTGCCATTGCGGAGGATTTGGGCATCAGCCGCAACTCTACGCGAGAGGCTCTGCGCACCATGGAGAACATGGGGATGATCGAGAGCAAGCAGGGGTCGGGGCACTACCTGACTGGAAGCATCTCCAACAGCCTGTCCGGCATGATCCAGATGATGCTGCTGCTGAACAAGACCAGCCAGCGGGAGATTTGCGCCGTCCGCCGATCCCTAGAGAAGTGTATCTGTCAGTTCGCCGCCGATCAGATCGTGTCCCCAGCGTGGCAGCTGGAAGCGGAACGGCTGTTGAACCAAGAAGGGGCGGACATCGAGGAGGAGATCGAGAACGACCGGAAGTTCCACTACCTGCTGGTGGAAGCGTCCCACAACAACCTGTTCTTCGAGCTGATGAACGCTATCACGGACGTGTACCGAGAATGGATCGATTTTGTCATCCGCTACGCTTCGCCGGAGGTAAAGGGGGCGCTGAAAAAGGCACATCAGGAGATGTTCGAGGCCATCCTGACCCACGACCGCCAGCGGTGCGAGGCGGCCATCGACCGGCACTATGACATCATCGAGCGTCGCATCCAGGAGGGGTGACCTCTTGCCGCGGCGATACAAAGAAAAAAGCGACCCTTTGCCCTGGGTTTGGGCAGAGGATCGCTTTCTTTTGGGATAGACAGGGTAAAATTTACAGCAAACCAGGTTGAAATGTTGAAAGATAAGTATTTTTTATGATATAATACCCCTATCGCGCTTTTTGAGAAGGCGAAAAAACAGATGATAATGGAGCGTTATTTATGGAACGGAAAGTTGGTACTGTATCTCGGGGCATTCGCTGCCCGATCATCCGCCAGGGGGACGACCTGGCCAATATCGTAGTCACCAGTGTGTTGGAAGCGGCCGAACAGGAGGGCTTCCAACTGCGGGATCAAGATGTCATCGCTGTCACCGAGTCGATAGTGGCTCGCGCTCAGGGCAACTATGTCTCGGTAGACGACATCGCCGCCGACGTGCGTGCCAAGTTCGGCACCGGCGCCATCGGCGTCATCCTGCCCATCCTTTCCCGCAACCGTTTTGCCATCTGTCTGCGGGGCATCGCCAAGGGCGCAGACAAGATCGTGCTCATGCTCAGCTATCCCAGCGATGAGGTGGGCAACGGCCTGGTGACCCTGGATCAGCTGGATGAAGCAGGTGTCAACCCCTACAGCGATGTGCTGACCTTGGAGCGGTATCGGGAACTGTTTGGCGAGAACAAGCACCCCTTCACTGGTGTGGACTACATCCAGTATTACAGCGACCTCATTCGGGACTGCGGCGCAGAGGTGGAAGTCATCCTGGCCAACGACCCCCGTGCCGTTCTGCCCTACACCAAAAAGGTGCTGGCCTGTGACATCCACACCCGCGCCCGTACCAAGCGCCTGCTGAAGGCTGCCGGTGCGGAGATCGTCTACGGTTTGGACGATCTGATGACCCAGCCCGTCAACGGCAGCGGCTGCAATGAGCAGTACGGCCTGCTGGGTTCCAACAAGTCCAATGAAGATACCGTCAAGCTGTTCCCCCGTGCCTGCCAGGGTCTGGTGGAGGACATCCAGGCACAGGTGCTGGCCAAGACTGGCGCCCATGTGGAAGTGATGGTCTATGGCGATGGCGCCTTCAAAGACCCTGTGGGGAAGATCTGGGAGCTGGCTGACCCCTGCGTAGGCGTGGCTTATACCGCCGGCCTGGAAGGTACTCCCAACGAGCTGAAGCTCAAGTACCTGGCGGACAACGACTTCAAAGACCTGTCCGGCGAGGCTCTGAAGGAAGCCATCTCGGACCGCATCAAGAGCAAGGCCAGCAACCTGGTGGGGGACATGGCCGCTCAGGGCACCACCCCTCGCCGCCTGACCGACCTGATCGGCTCCCTGTGCGACCTGACCAGCGGCTCCGGCGATAAGGGCACCCCTGTCATTTTGGTGCAGGGCTACTTTGACAACTTCACTAACTGACTACGGGAGGACAACTGGTTATGAAACAAGATATGATCGTGATCCTGGATCTGGGCAGCGAAGAAAACCCCCGCCTGGCCAGAGAGATCCGTGCTCTGGGCGTATATAGCGAAATTCACCCCCATGACATCACCCGCGCCCAGCTGGACGCCCTGCCCAATGTGAAGGGCATCATCCTCAACGGCGGCCCCAACCGCATCGTGGACGGGGAAGTGATCGACGTGGCCAAGGAGATCTACAACGCCCCCGTACCTGTCCTCATGGTAGACCACCAGGATGACGCCCCCTGGCCTCTGAACGAGGCGGAGCGGAAGGAAGCCCTGTCCAATTTCGTTTTCGGTCTGTGCGGCGCAGAAGCCAACTGGAATATGGACAACTTCATCGCCGACCAGGTGGAGCTGATCCGCAGCCAGGTGGGGGACAAGAAGGTGCTGCTGGCCCTGTCTGGCGGCGTGGATTCCTCCGTGGTGGCCGCCCTGCTCATCAAGGCCGTTGGCAAGCAGCTCACCTGCGTCCATGTCAACCACGGCCTGCTCCGCAAGGGCGAGCCGGAACAGGTCATCCAGGTGTTCCGCAACCAGATGGATGCCAACCTCATCTATGTAGATGCAGCAGACCGCTTCCTGGATAAGCTGGCTGGCGTGTCCGATCCGGAACGGAAGCGCAAGATCATCGGCGCTGAATTCATCCATGTCTTTGAAGAAGAAGCCCGCAAGCTGGACGGCATCTCCTTCCTGGGGCAGGGCACCATCTATCCCGACATCATTGAGAGCGGCACCAAGACCGTCAAGCCTGTCAAAGCCCACCACAACGTGGGCGGCCTGCCGAAAGACCTGGGCTTTGAGCTGGTGGAACCCCTCAAGATGCTCTTTAAAGACGAAGTCCGCGCCTGCGGCAAGGCTCTGGGTCTGCCGGATGGCATGGTCTACCGCCAGCCCTTCCCCGGCCCTGGCTTGGGCGTCCGTTGCCTGGGCGCTATCACCCGAGATCGGCTGGAAGCCGTTCGGGAATCCGATGCTATCCTGCGGGAGGAGTTCCAGAAGGCGGGGCTGGCCGGTAAGGTCTGGCAATATTTCACCATCATCCCCGACCTGAAATCCGTCGGCGTCCGGGACGGCAAGCGTACCGACGCCTGGCCGGTCATCCTCCGTGCGGTCAACACGGTGGATGCTATGACCGCCACCGTGGAGGATGTGCCCTTCGCCCTCCTCCAGAAGATTACCGACCGCATCACCCACGAAGTGGACGGCGTGAACCGAGTGCTGTACGACCTGACGCCCAAGCCTACGGGGACGATTGAGTGGGAGTGAGTCAGCGGAATCATCCTCAAAAACAAAGCTGAAATAGGGGACTAAGTTGGAATCAACAGAACTTTTTCATACCTCATAGGGAACCGCTTGTATTGTGGACGGTAGTAACGAACTGAAAGTGGGACAAAGCATCATAATCAATGGAGAAAAGCGGCAGATAAAAAGAATCCTCTTTCCGCCCAAACCAGATGATAAAAGAGTTGCTGTTATCATTGAGGTGTGAATTGAAACACAGAAGCACAGTGCGTTTGCACTGTGCTTCTGTCAGTTTATTTTTCTTGCTTGCTTTGGGCAAGCTTGGCTTTTTCTTCGTCGTCTCGCGCCAACAAACGTCTAGCTACCGTAGCACGATAACGGTCGATATCGATATCGGCATCAAGCGTGTTGAAAATCGGGTCATCTGGGGCATACGGTTCTGCCTCTTTCAAGCCAGCTTCCAACCACTCACGTTCAGCTTTCGATAAATTCAACGCCATATTGCGCACCTTCCCTTAAATGACATATTATTGCTTCCAGTATACTGGATTTTAAAAGAACTTGCAATCGTTTCCGTCCCTGACTTTGCACCCATCTTGCGCCCACCGCCCCGCCTGTTCCACCGAGTGGTAGGTGCCATCGCTCGAAACCCGCCGGAGGGGGTCATGCTGTTGGACGAGAAAAAGCGACACTCTATGAGGGGCGGTGACGTAAGAAAACATTTATGTGAGAGAATCGGCGTAGTTTAGGCTACGCCGGTTTTCTTTTCTTTTTGGGCTGCTTGGGATTGCTCCCTTGCTTCCTCAAAATCAAATGCACCAATGAAGTTGTAGACGATCTCAATTTCTCTGACCTTAATGCGCGGCTCGTTCTCGTCCGGCGTGTAAACCTCGGAGATATAAATTCTATCCACAAACTCCCGGAGAACAGAGGCGTCAAGCTGCTGCATATCGGTGTACTTCCTGACTGCTGCAATAAACTGTCTGACATTGACTTTCTGCTTTTCCTGTTCCTTAACTTCCTGCCGCAGATGTTCGACAAGATTTGTAAGGTTGGTCTGTTCCAGTTCATAGTCACGGGACAGTTTGATGAAACGCTCGTCGGAGAGCTTGCCGGAAATGTTATCCTCATACAGTCGCTTGATAATAACATCCAGCTCGGCAATTCGCTTTTGCGATTGCGTCAGGGTATCTTTCTTTTGCGCCAGCTCCTTGTCCCGTTCCCGCAGGCTTTGATCCGCTGCCCGCTGCACAAAGTCGTCCTCATACTGCGTCACATACTGAATGGCTTCCCGCAGGTTCCGCAGCACGATTTCTTCAAGGACAACGCGCCGGATTGAATGGGTCGTACATAAGGTGCGATCTTTGCGGTAGGTAGAACAGATGTAGTATTCCTGCTCTGGCTTGAAGTAGTTCGTCCGGCACAGGTACATCTTTCCGCCGCAATCCGCACAGTACAGCAGGCCGGAGAACATTCCCATGTCGCCCATCTTGGTCGGGCGGCGGCGGCCCTGCCGGATTTTCTGGACGATCAGAAACACGCTTTCCTCAATGATAGGTTCCTGTGTGTTCTCGAAGATCACCCATTCCGATGGGTCGTTCCACAGCTTTTTCTTGCTCTTGAACGATTGCTTGGTGGTTTTGAAATTCACCGTATGGCCCAAATAGTCAAGACGCTCCAAAATCCGTGATACCGTTTCATTCGTCCATTTGTAGGGATCGACTGGCGGTTTATTCGGAGCTGGTAGCCCTTTTTCATAAGCGTAGGCAGTAGGGTTCAGCACCTTGTTTTCTTTCAGCCATTTTGCAATCTGTGTCGGCCCAAAACCGTCCATGCACAGTGCAAAAATCTTCTGGACAACGGCGGCAGCTTCTTCATCCACGATCCACCGCTTTGTGTCCTCCGGGTCTTTGATGTACCCATAGGGCGGGACGGTGGTGAGATGTTCGCCGGAGCGTCCTTTGGATTGCCATGTAGCCCGGATTTTCTTGCTCGTGTCCTTGGCATACATTTCATTAAACACGTTGCGGATGGCGGCAAATTCGTTGTCCCCGCGCACACTGTCCACACCGTCATTGACGGCAATAAAGTGGACGCCGTACTCTGGAAACAGCATTTCCGTATACATCCCGACTTGCAGATAGTTACGCCCGAACCGGCTCATATCCTTAACGATAACGCGCTTGACCTTGCCCGCCTTGATGTCGGCAAGCATCCGCTGGAATCCGGGCCGGTTGAAGTTGGTTCCCGAAAATCCGTCGTCCTCGTCGTAGTGGCGGATGGCAGTATAGCCATGATCTCGGCAATACTTTTCCAAAATCCGCTTCTGGTTCTCTATCGACAGGCTTTCTCCTGCACGTTCATCGTCGCGGGAAAGTCTTTCATAGCAGGCGGTGATGCCCTCGGCGTCCTCCTGCGTCTGGCTGTGAACATAGAATTGCAGCACCGTGTTTTGGATGGCCGTCTTGGTTTCCTCGCTCAACGGTGCGTCGTTGGACACGCGCTGAAAGGAAGTGACTGGCTGTTGGTACATTTGATTGTCAAGGTTCAAAGTAGTATCGTTATTCCGTGTCGCACGGTGGTTCCGTGCAATCACCATTTCCGGCTGTTTGCTCATAAGTTCCTCCTATTCCGCAGCCGGAAAACGGGGCATGATACAAGCATATTATACCATATCATGCCCCATCCGTCTGCTTGTAGGAAATGAAAAAATCTTTAATTTTAAGTGGCTGCCTTGCTCAAATCATTTTGGAGCAGCCGACGGATTTTCTTGACTGCGGTTTCTTTCGCGCCGTCCTTGACGGTCGCTTTGACAATATAGCGAACGCCTCCGATCTCGTACTGACGTACTATGGGGGCGGTCTTGTTCTGACTTGTTACTGTACTCATACAGTAATCCCCCTTTCGCTTACATTGATGTAAAACGAAATGGGCAGTACGGACGGCTGTTGGCGCAGCTCCACGGGAATCTCACTCCCGCGTGGTTCTCACGCGGCCCTACCTATTGCCTGCGACGCTTTTAACGCTCGGACTTGGAAGCACCCAAACATGGGGCCTCGTTTAGCTATAAGGGAGTATCATTGTCGCTACCTCCGCTGTTTAAGAGCTGCCTTGCCCTCGGCCCGGTGGTTCTCGCTCTCTCATAGGATATGAGGTCATGGCGCACCACGCCGATGCGGAAGTTGCAGAATGTGTCCGCTGCCCTATGATGCGCCGCCGTTATCTTGCGGGCATATTTGTCAAGGTGCTGTTAGGGGCCTCCGGGGAAATGACGGATCGTGGAAAGGGTAAGCCGTTCCGTGCTGCCGGGGGCCTGTCGTCAAATCGTCTGACTGACGATGGACTGAATGAGCTTAATTTCCAGTCGGCGCTTCATATACTCGTCCACGCACACATGGGGATAACCGTCCTCGTCATAGAGCGTCCGGGTGCAGAGCTTGAATATGTAGCCCTCGTAATACCTCAACACTTGCTCCATAGCCTCGGCGTCCCCGCTGCGGGCGGCGTCGATTACCGAAAGGGGCAGAAGCTCCCTGCCGTTGAATGTGGGTTGCTTCATCCGCGTTACCTCCCTCCCGGCATAAGCGCCATTAACTTGATACGCAGCTCTTTCAGAGTGCTTGTCCTGTGGCGCTGGACGGCGCTACGGGACATCCCAATGAGGTTGCCGATCTCGCCGTCTGCCATTTCCAAAACACAGTGCAGGATCAAAATGCTTTGCTCCTGTTCCGGCAGGCTGGCAAAGGCGTCAGCCACAAGCTCATTGTCGATCAGCAGGTCATAGCCATGCGACGAAAAAACGTAGCTGTCGCTGGGGTAATGATCTACCGTGGCGAGCTTGTCCAATTCTGCCTGCGTCAGAGCGTCCAGCGACTTTTCACGGTTCCGCTGCCGCGCCTGTTCCCGCAGATAGTTCTTGGCCTCATTCCGCAGTACCACTTTGCAATAGGCGTCAAAGCGGTGCTGTCTGCCATAATCACGGGGGATAGTTTCCATCTTCTCACCCCCTTTCTGTGGGGGATGTGGTGGTTCTGTCCCTTTCCGCCAACATGACACCAGACAGGCCCTTTGCTACCCGCTAAACGTCTCCTTTTTGATAATTCTTGAAAATATTTTTTCGGGTATGGCCGGGCCGCAAAAAGCGACAAAAAACGCCCGGCAGGTCGCAAACCTACCGGGCGAAGAAATGATGTATTCAGATAGTTATTTACACAGTATAGTTCATACCTACCGCCGTATTTATCCTGCGGAGGGGTAATGCTTTTTTTAGCTGATAAAGGTTACGAGGACTGGGAAAAAGCAAAATGAACACGGCAATACCTCCAAGGCACCGCCGTGTCCTTAAAAAAGGGCGACTTTAATACACCCTCCGTATTCTCATTTTTGAAAAAAGAAAACGGCGGCTTGAAATTTTTCATTTCAAAACCGCCGTTCTGCGCCGCAACACTCTGGCCGATAACAACGGTCTTGTTGTGTGGTGTCAAAGAACATCAGCGCAAAAGCTATCAAAAAAAGAGCCGATAATCCGTGCGCCTGCTGGCTACGGGTTATCGGCTCTGCGTCTTTGCGTCTGGCTCTTTGATAACTGACATATTCAGTTGTTTCACATTGATTAGAGTTTCTTGCTTACATTTGGGGCAAAAAAGTGGGAAATTATGAAGTATTGTGTCTCTACGAACTTTGATCCGAGTTTTATTTTTGCATATAGGACATAATATCCATTTTACGCTTTCCATAGCATCACCAGTTTCTTTGCGCTTTAAGTATGTTTACGCTTAAAGAAAGAAACAGATAAAGCGTAGGATAGCACAAAAAGTATAGCAACGCCCACAAATGTAATAACCATGCTAAGTTCAAAATGCTCCACAACAAACCACATGATTGCATTGTTAGTCAGTTTTGACCAAATACCAAGGATAATCAATAGTATTACCATAATAATCATTGCCGCAAATCCAGCGTTTACTCCCAGTGAATAATTTGAAGGAAGAATAAAGGAAAGAAACAGCAATGTAACGCCGAGGGAAGCAATGGAAAGAAATACATAAAATCCAAATCGGTATGCTGGGAAGCAAATAAATGAAATAGTGTTTACACCCAATGCAACAGCAAATCCAACCAGCGACAAAATAAGAGCAAACGCATAACGGCTTTTCACAATCTGCGTTTTGGAAACAGGTAAAGAAATAGCATATTTACCCCATTTCCATTGTTCGTCGCAAGTTGTCAATGACATAACCATAGAGGCGACTTCCATAGGAATGAGCAGAAAACTAATATATATTGCCCCAGTCCCTCCCAAAATAATCATCAGTGCGATAATGATGGCTACATCCATAATGAGCCGAGGGACACCATACTTCTTCTTAATGGTAAGAAAGTCCTTTATCAATAAACCTTTCATTGCAATTCCCCCTTTACATAGAACAACATAATTTCTTCTATCGTTGCTGGACTGACAATCGCTTTGGGATAATTTTTTGCAGCCTTATTGCGATTTCGTACTAACACTTTGTATTGATAATCTTCTTTGCGATAAGCTATGGTATCTGTTTTGTCAAGTGTGTCAAATATAACCGAACCACAACTTACAATGCCGTAATTATCAACCAGATCATCTTTATCATGGCTAAAAACTAATTTACCTTTATGGATAAAGGTAATGTAGTCGGCAACTTTTTCCAAATCGCTTGTGATATGAGAAGATACCAGTACGGAATGATTTTCGTCCTGCACAAAATCAATCAGCATATCCAGAACATCGTCTCGTATAATTGGGTCAAGTCCACTCGTTGCTTCGTCCAAAATCAATAACTCGGCCTTGTGAGAGAGGGCGACAGCAAAAGCAAGTTTGACTTTCATTCCTTTTGAAAAATCTTTGATTTTCTTGTCTTTTGGCAACTCGAACTTCTCAAGGAACTGGCGGTAAGTAGCCCATTCCCAACCGGAGTAAATCCCGGCCATATATTTCCCAATTTCCATGGGAGTAAAAATGTCGGGGAAATGGTTTTCATCGAACACAACGCCCAGCTTGCTCTTGATCTCTATTTCATTAGAGATATGGTCTTTCCCAAAAATCAAGATTTCTCCATCGTCCTTCTGTATTTCATTTAAAATACAATTAATTGTTGTAGACTTTCCGGCACCATTTTCACCAATCAGCCCCATAATTACACCACGGGGAAGTGTAAAGTTCAATTTGTCAAGTACAAAATCTCCGTAGTCTTTTGTGAGGTTTTTGACCTCCAAAGCACTATTTGTCATTTAATCATCCTCCTGATATAAAAGTGTAAGTAAACTTATTAGTTTATCAAGATTGATACCACTTGTGCGGGCAATTCCGACTGCTTCTGAAAATTTTTCTTCTATCTTTTTCTGCTGTTCCTCCAAATAGAAATCTTGATTTTGAGCTGAAACATAACAACCTTTTCCAGCAGTCGTTTCAATGAAACCATCCTCTTGCAAAGTCGCATATGCTTTTTGAACAGTCAAAATGCTAATATGCAATGATTTTGCAAGCGCACGAACCGAGGGTATTGCTTCACCCGCTTTCAACTCTCCACTCATAATCGCAGCTTTTATTTGTGTTGCAATCTGTTCATATAGAGGACTGCTTGCTTTGTTGCTAACGACTATTTCCACATCATCACCACCCATCTGTATCATACTGTATTGCTACAACAAGTACAGTATATCACGGTAAGTGACACCTGTCAACTCACCTATCTTCTTATTTGAAAAAAAGAGACTTGATACGAAATTGGGTTACAAATTATCACTGGATATATGAATTATAAAGTTTAAGCTATCCGCATATAGCAACATTCCATGTGCAGACTATGAAATATAGAATGTAAGTGGGTGATGCAATATGGCGAAAATCGAAGATTGCCCCGGTTTTGAAACTTTCGGCGCAGACGTAAAGGAAGCGCGGAAAGCAAAGCATCTCACACGAAAAGACTTGGCGGAAAAGGTAAACATCGAATCCCGGTATCTTGCCAATATCGAGAATGAGGGAACGATCCCCAGCCTGCCCGTCGTGATACAGCTTATCAAGATTTGCGGCCTGCCCGTGGAGCACTACTTCAATCCAGAAGTCATGCGGGATGAAAGTGCGCAGAGGCAGAGGGTCAGCCACAAGCTGAAACTTTGTCCAGAGCAGTATTTACCGATCATCGAGGGAGCGATTGACGGGGCTATTCAAATCGAAAAACCAAAGAAGAAAAAGGAAACGGGGGATGTGTGAAAACATCCTCCGTTTTCCGTTTTGCCAGAGGGCCGCAAGGCCCTCTTATTTTTTGCGTTTTTTTACGGAAAAGCCTTGTTTTGCGGGTAGTTGGACGTGTTAGGAGCGTCTTATTTGCGGAGAAGAAGAAACGTAGCAAGCATAGGAAGTGTAGCCACACTTCCGAAAACCGGCCCGCCC
>OGDF01000441.1_pt1 | contig 66991 bp, 59 predicted proteins | sample 1570141 | NCBI WGS metagenome assembly OGDF01 (sample SAMEA4370581, study PRJEB24528) | human gut metagenome
ATTCTCTTGACTGTCCGGCATTAAACAGCGTTGCAAACGCTCCCGGGAAAATCTCCGTGATTGCAATGCCCAAAATCATCAGAGCGATCGTATAAATCAGCCCATATTTGATTCCATCCTGAATTCTCTTTCTGCTTCTCATTCCGTAGGCGAAAGCAATGACCGGTGTAATCGCATCTCGAAGACCGAAAGCCAGGAAGAGAACAAACTGCTGTACCTTATAGAAAAGACCATAAGCTGTCTGAGCTGACGGATTAAACTTCAGGATCAGGTTCATCACATAGACCATAAAGGACATCAAAGCCTGTGCGATAATGGCCGGAAGTCCGATTGCATAGATTTCTTTTATAATGCCTGTATCCGGCTTCATGTATTTCGCATCATGTTCAAATTCCCTGTTCATTTTGATATGGAAAAGGAACAGCAGCACTGCGGAGGCCACCTGACCAATTACCGTTGCATAGGCGGCGCCTTTTACGCCCATTTCCGGGCACGGCCCCAACCCGTAGATCATAATCGGATCAAGAATAATATTTACAACTGCTCCGACCACCTGGCCGATCGTGGAGTAGAGGGAACGGCCCGTTGCCTGCAATAACTTTTCAAACAGGGAAAAGAAAATAATTCCAAAAGAGAGCACGCAGCATATCCTCAGATAGCTGGTTCCCATCTCCAGCACTTCTGCATCCCCTGTCTGAGATGCAATATATGCTTTCACTCCGAAAATGCCAAACAGCAGACATACCACATAAATAATCACGCCAAGAAACAGACTGTTTCCTGCTACTTTTGCCGCCTTTTTCCTTTTTCCCTGTCCAAGTGTCCTTGCAAGAAGTGCATTGGTACCTACGCCGGTTCCGATTCCCACTGCGACCATCAGCATCTGCACCGGAAATACCAGAGTCAGGGCATTCAGCGCCGCTTCACTGCCCACTTTCATATTTCCTACGAACGCGCTGTCCACAATGTTGTAGACCGCCTGCAAGGCCATGGATAAGATCATCGGGATTCCCATCTGAATCATCAGCTTATTCACCGGCATGTCTTTCATCTTGTTACTTTCTGCCATTTTGTTTTCATTCCTCCCTTTTATTTTTGCATAAAAAAAGTGCAGCCCTATCGCATAAGTAAGTTGGACTTACGCTGATAAGCTACACACTTTTTCATGGCAATTATTATATTTCCTGATTTTCAAAAAGTCAAACAAATTTTTTCTTGCATTTTCTCTTCTTTTTCGTTTATAACATGCCCGAAGAAAATAATAATCATAACAAAAGCCGTTTTGTAAAAGCGTGAAATCTTGAGGATTTGCTTGTCCTTACAGATTTCACGCTTATTTTTTTGCAACGCCATAAGGAGGTCTTATGAATTCCAGAAACTCACTTAATCCCGTTTTTCCTTTGTTTCATACACTTTAAAACCGGTTATCTGAAGCACCAGACATATTTCTCTTTTTACTAATCGGCACTTTTATTCCGTAAAAGTATAACGTACAAAAGAGCCTTTATTATCTCCTGTTACAATTACAACATCTCCACTTTCATTATGTGCGGATTCCAGGACCGGAAATCTTCCATTTTCTTTTACATAAGCTTCCGGACTCTCTGCTTCTGCTTCAATCAAAGTTTTCTTGCTGTATTTTTCTCCTCCACACGGATTTATTTCCTCAACAAAGATTTCATACTCATGCATACACGGTTCCTCCTGAGATTCATTTTCCAAAACGAGCCACATTAACTCTGATCGGAACTCTCTTTTCTGTTCCTCGCTTTATTCTATATGTAATATAACATATAGTTTTATCACTGTCAACCCACGAGTGCTAATTTTTTGTGAAGCATTGTGGTTCAATACAAATTCTTTTTTATAAACCGGATACGTTTTTCCATGATCTGCTTAATAAGCGGAGTTTCCTGCGCAATATCATATCCATGCATAGCCCGTGGAATTTCATGTAAGGTGACAGGAACTCCTGCTTTTTTCAATTTTTCCGCATAGTTCACACCTTATCATGAAGACAGTCATATTCTGCTGTCTCGATACAGGCACTGGGCTGTCCTATAAGGGAAGGAGCTTCTGCCAGCGACAAATACGGGAGCTTTGATTCATCAAGATCTTTCACATACATTTTCAGATATTTTCTCATATCTTTGCTGTTGCACATAGGCGTATCTGTATATTTCCAGTAGCTCTGACTAATCATTCTTCTGTCCGTTTGGATTTTTAACTGTTTTTCATTTTCGAGAATCCATTAATTTTAAATACAAACCCGCCGCCATGGATAAAATAAAGGCATGGCAGATTTTCCGAACAATTCCGGGGTTCATAAATAAGAATTCAGATTTTTTTGCCATCCAACGCAGTATCCATTTGGTGGTTACATGGACAGATTTGTCATCCTTTTTCTGGGAATACAGAACACCCATCAGCTTTTACAGAATCCGGACAACTCCCTGCAGAATTTTTACTGTACAATCTTATCTTATACCAAAAAAATATCCCTGCCTTCCAGCTTTTCACAACTGAAAGACAAGGATATTCATCAATGAACATTTCTTCAATGGCCACTGCAACCGTTTTTATTCTCGCCACAGTGATGCTCTCCGCAGGAATGCTCGTGTGCATGATGGCTGCAGCGTACTTCCGGATTATAATTCAGGTTTCCGCTTACGAAACGGAGTACCGCTTCATCTGCATCCCCGCTTACGCCGCCGAACAGCTGAATTCCGGCAGCTGCAAGTGCTGCCTGGGCTCCGCCGCCGATACCGCCGCAAATCAGTACCTCAACGCCTGCATTCGTCAGGAAGGAAGCCAGTGCTCCATGACCCTGTCCATTCGTATCGACAACCTGGGTCTGTTTGATCTCGCCATTTTCAACATCATACAATTTGAATTGCTCTGTGTGTCCAAAATGCTGAAAAATCTCTCCGTTTTCATATGTTACACCAATTCTCATCTCTTTTTCTCCTTTTCCCTGGATCTTATTTTCAAAGGCGGATCTGTCTGTTCTTTCACACTTCTGATTACAGCAAAATGGATCTCTGCCATCACAAAAGCAGTAATTCCCCCCGGAGATACTCAGTACCTTTCCGTGAACCAGGCTGTCCGCAAGCTTGTAACGTGCGGATTCATATATTTCCGTAACGGTCGTTCTGGAAATCCCCATCTGCTGGGCGCACTGTCCATGCGTATATTTCTTCAGATCAACCAGACGGATTACCTCATACTCATCTACGGTCATCGTTATTTTTTCGCCTGTCGGTATCCCTTCCGGCCTGAAGCTATCATAAGCAGGTTCTATACAGATTCTTCTGCATCTTGTCGGTCGTGCCATCTTGTCTCACATCCATTTCCGTCATATGTCGATAACAATTATAGCACCAGTTGTATTCACATGCAAGATGCATTTCATGATCTGACGCTTTCCATCCGTGAATTTTAGGAGTACAATACTGATAAATAATTACTGAGGAGGATACCAATGAAGATTGCTGAGATTCTGAAAAAAATGATTACCTTTTCCAATGGAAACATCCACGACATCGACCACCTGATCAAGGTCTGGACCTATGCCAAAACCATCGGCGAGCTGGAAGGGCTCGATCCAGAGACACAGTTTGTTCTGGAGGTTGCCGCCATCACCCATGACATCGCCTGCCCTCTCTGTCGTGAAAAATATGGAAATGCCAATGGAAAATATCAGGAAATCGAAGGCGCACCCCTGGTAACAGAGTTTCTTTCCGATACGGGAATGACCACCGAACAGATCAGCCGCGTGGCTTATCTGGTGGGCCACCATCACACCCTTACTGATATTAAAGGAATGGATTATCAGATTCTGATTGAAGCCGACTACATCGTAAACGCTTCTGAGAATGGATACAGCAAAGAAAATGTAGAAAATTTTGTAGAAAAGATCGTGAAGACACAGAGTGGCAGGGAGCTCACTCGCGCTGTCATGTCCTGTTGAAACCAAGGGGACGGAGTTTTTGGCACAAACTCCGTCCCCCTTGGCTCATTCAATATCCGGAAGCTCTGTGTTTCCAATTCCGCGCTCTGTATTGTAAGTACAGTTTTCAAAATTCACGCTGTACCCATTCGTACAGGAGCAGTCTCCCAAAATTCCGCCCATGCTTGCCTTCCAGTATGTTTCTGCTGCTTTCTGTAAGTCTTCTTCGGTTACACCGTCTCCTTTCTGCGGTTCCTCATAGCTGAGAGCTCCGGTGTTCACACAGTTGCTGATCCTGACAAGCGCGTCTTTTTTGTTGATTTCCTGCCCATCCGGCTTATCCGCATCAACGGACAGCATGACTGCTTCACCAATTCTGCCGACGATTCCGCCGCCCATAACAGACAGGGTAAAGAGGCTTGCGTCTTCTTTTTCGCCATCGTCATTTTCTGTCTTAAGCTCATTTTCCTGCATGACCCATGACTTCGTGAAGGAAATCGTTCCACTGTTCTCGCAGCTGTCGATGGTTGTCTGCGTCTGCATAAAACCATCCACTGCAAGAATACCGCCGATATAACCATTCGTAGTCGTGGAAGAGAGATTTCCGCTGTTCTTACAATTCTGAATGTTAAAAGAAGAACCCGCTTCATCTGTTTTATAATAAGCGGTAAAGCCTGCGATTCCTCCCACATTTCCTTCGGAACTGATATCTGCCGTATTCTCACAGTCTTCGATATTCAGCTGCCAGTCATCTCCCATATTTGCCGTGTAGCAGAGAATACCTGCGGCATTCTGCCCGGATGAGGTGATCGTTCCATGATTGACATTGCCTGAAAGAAGCATATTTCCTTTCTGCATCACCAGTTCATAGACGATTCCGGCGCCCTCTCCTTCTGTAAAATCGGTTTCATTTGTACAGCCGGCAATCGTGAGCGTGTTATCCGTCTTAACTCCTATATCTGCTGCAATTCCGGCATAATAATGATTTGCCGAAAATACCTTTCCTGTATTCTTGCAATTCTCAATCGTTACTGCATATCTAGGATCTGCCAGATCTACAGTACCCACGATTCCGCCTGTATTGGCACTGTCAGACATAACCGTTCCGGTATTTTCACAGCCACTGAGCACACCGTCTTCTCCCAGAACAGCCACAACAAAGCTTCCTGCAATTCCTCCTATGGACAAAGCCGCAGTTCCCAGTTCTTCTCTGTCTTCCGCTGCCGCTTTTGCTTCCACAATTCCTTCATTTGTACAACCTGTGATTCTGGCCGAGTTTGAGCCTGCAATTCCCCCTGCTGCCAACGCAGACTGATAGCCGTTTTCAATCTCTATCGTTCCCTTGTTTACACAGTTTATAATTCCTTCGAAATCATCCGCGCTCTCATCACCGGTGCCAACTACCGCAGATGAAAAATCTCCCGCAATTCCTCCGACATAAGCCTGGCCGCTCTGACTATTTTGCAGATTCTTCGCTGCACTCACGCTTCCGCTAAATTCACAGCCACTGATCGTACCTGATGCACTTCCTGCAATTCCACCATAATAGCCGTCATACCCAATCAGCGTTCCATCCATGGTACAGTCAAGGATCTGCGTTTTCGATGCCATGCCCGCAATTCCACCCACTCTGGAACTGTCCCCAGATACTTCAATATATACATTCGTCAGATTCAGATTTTTAATCGTCCCCTGGTACACATCTGCGAACAGTCCGCAGTAATCAACGGAAGCGTCCGTATTATTTTCCTCGATATCTCTGTTCAAATACAGGCCGCTGATCGTATGGCCGTTTCCATCAAAGACACCGGTAAACGCCGCCTTTGTTCCGATCGGTTTCCAGTCATAGGACGGTCTCTGTTCTCCCCAGTTTTCATAATTGGAAACATCATTCAGGCTGATATCGGCTGTCAGAATGTAATATTTTCCCCGGTAATCACTAAGGGCATCCTCTGCCAGAAGCTCTGCGAGATACTGCAGTTCCTCCGCCGAGCTGATCTCATAAGGAGAACTTTCACTTCCGTCTCCGCCCGCAAATGCAAAGGCGGCCTCCCGATATACCGCTTCCCCGATATCCCGATGCTGATGTTCGTATTTCTCCAGAATGCTTTCTTCCTGCACCGTATCATCTGCTTTGACAAAAGGCCCTGTCAGCGTAGTCAGAACGCTGAAGCAGAGCACTGCTGCTATCCATTTCTTTTTCATCTTCTTCTCCTTGTATAACAGATTTTTCATATGCACTTATTGTACCAAGCCGCTAGCGCGGCGGCTAGCCCTAAATACAATAAAATCACTACTTTTTCATCAGCTCCGCGGTTTTCACTGCGATCTCTCTTCCACCGGGAACCATCCACGGAACAACGCCAACGCCATCCGGAAATACCACCGGGCACTCAGTCGCGGATTCCCACAATTCTCTCGTAAATACTTTATCATCCAGCGGCAGCACAAGGGTCAGCGCGATGGTATCGGCTCCCATCCTCCCGGAGCATTCAGTCTCGGACGGATCATTTCCACTTCGTCCGCTTTGAGGCGATAGCTTAAGTTTCCACCGTTTCTTTCATGCCAGCCCTGAAGATAACCATCGTTCGCCATTTTTATAAATCCCTGCATAAATTTTGAATCTAAAATTTTCGTTCTAATCCTCCGCTTCGCGTGATTGTTGTTTTATGTGGTTTGTAAAGACCTTTTTGTGCAAATTATTTTTTACCTGCAAACAGGGCATGTCCCACGAAAAAGCCTGCCGGAAATGTCCTCCGCGATGACAATAAATTCATCTCCGCCGAAGCGGCCCACGAAATAGCGGAGCGGAACGACCTTCCGAAGAAGTTTTGCGAAGTTAAGGATCATAATGTCTCCCATCTCATGGCCCAGGGTGTCGTTTACCTTTTTCAGATCATTCAGGAATTCCTCTTCTTTTATTTTCGTTCTTTCTTCTCCAGATACAGGAAAAATCCCACATTCAGAATAATACCCACAATCGTTGAGATCGGGGCAGCGAGACCGATCTTGGTCAGGCTGGCGTTGGGCTGGATACTCATGAAGTAGGCCAGCGGCAGGCGGACCAGAAGAGTCTGGATCAGGCCCTGGGTCATAACCCAGACGGTCTTGTTGTTTCCGTTGAAATAACCTATCATACTGAAAAGAACCGCCGTCACAAGGGTCTCCAGAGCGAAACCCTTCAGATAATCATAGCCATTCTGGATAACGGCTGTCTCCGTGGAGAAAAAGCCTGTCAGCATATCGCCCTTCAGCATGATGAGTGCGAAGACCAGGCAGCCGACGGAGAGACCCACGCCGATACCGGTAAACATGGACTGTTTCGCACGTTTTGTCTTTCCTGCTCCCACGTTCTGGGAAACGAAGGAAGCCATGGACTGCATCAGAGCGCTGGGCACCAGCATGGCGAAGTTTACGATCTTGCAGGCAACGCCGTAACCGGAGGAGGCCTCCAGTCCCAGACGGTTGACGAAAGCACAGAGCGCCAGGAAAGAAACCTGGGTCAGAAACTCCTGAAGTGCCAGCGGCAGACCGATCTTAAGGAACTTTTTGCACTGGGAATTCAGGCGGAAATCCTGCTTTGTGATCTTAAACGGCAGTTTCTTCTTTATAAGAAGCATGACCGCAAAGACCACGCTGAGAGCCTGGGCCAGAACCGTCGCCACGGCCGCTCCTGCCGCATCCATATGAAGACCAGCCACAAGAATCAGGTCGCCGATGATATTTACGATACAGGCCACCAGCACGAAAAGCAGCGGTGACTGGCTGTCCCCTAAACCACGGAAAATGGCGGACAACAGGTTATAAGCCACAATGAAAAAAATACCGCTTCCGCAGATCCTCACATAGGCGGCAGTAAGATCCAACGCTTCCTCGGGGGCCTGCATCAGTACGGAGATGGGTCGCGCCAGGCTGACCATCACCCCAAAAAGAATCACAGAGATGATCGTGAACACAACGGCGGATCCGCCGATAACGGCTCCAATCCTCTCCGGCTTCTTCTCTCCGAGATAGCGGGCAATCAGAACCGTGATACCCATGGCAAACTGAATCACCACGAAAGTCACCAGGTTGAGCACCTGGCTTCCGGTAGAAACTGCGGAAAGACCTGAGGTGGAACCGAATCTTCCCACCACCAGAAGGTCCACTGCGCCGTAGGCCGCCTGCAGAATCAGCGCACCCAGAATCGGCATCATAAAAGCAACGAGTTTTTTCAAAATACTTCCTTGAGTAAAATCTGCCTTGTCATTTGTCATAACGACTCCTCCTCTCACACATGATCTCATAAAATTTTCCGATCGTCTCAATCATACAGTCTGCTTCTTCCTCGGAAATACCGGAAAGCTCCCGGGAAAGTGTGCCAAAATAGAGCTCGTCATATTCCCTGGAAAGCGCTTTTCCCGCTTCCGTGACAGAGATATAGGTCACACGCCCGTCATCCGGAGACGCGAGTTTCTTCAAATAGCCTTTTTTCTCCATCTCCTTCACCGTTCTGGTGACTCCGGGTCTTGGAAGACTCATGGCAGCACTGATATCAGAGACTTTCACCCGAATGCCCTGTTTTTCCAGTGCCTGGATCTTCTCCAGATACTGGATGTAAGACGGCATGACTCCCTCCGGCAGAGGCGGGAGCAGATCCCGAATCCGTTTTGCCTGATAGCAGGCATCGAGCATCCTCTTGATTTTCTCACTGGTCATGTCATGTACCCCTCTCGATAGTTATCTTTGTTAATTACCGATGATAATTATATGAAAATCTCCTGATTTGTCAAGCCTTTCTTTTCCCCGTCGCATAACAAAAAAAGAGGCACAGTCCGGAAACTGTGCCTGCATAAAAATTTTACCAGCAGCCATGGTGATGATGGTGGTGATCATGATGACAGCAGCCGCCATGATGATGAGGCGGGCCGAAAAATGGGTCATGATGATAAGGACCATGATGGTGATAATAATAACGTCCGCGGCCTCCGCTGCCAAGTGCCATGAGAACAAAAATAAGAATGATGAATGATAACATATCGTTTTCCCCCTTAATAACGTTTCAAGTTGCTGAGTATCTGTTCTACCTGAGGGATGGCCTGCTCAACCTGGCTCCTCGCCTCGTTGATCTTCGACTGAACCAGCCAGTCGGCAACGACACCGTCCCAGAAGAAATCGGCGAAGGTAAGAAAATCGCCGCAGTTCAAAGATAAATCAGTGTTCACAGTCACGTCCCGGAGCTCTTTCTGGAATTTTTTCAGATCGTATCTGGCCTGCTCCATCAGGCGGGACGCTTCGTCCATCTTGGAATGTTTGATGAGGCTTACAAAAAAACCGCCGCCAAGCAGGTCTGCGATTCCCCAGTTGCCGGCTTTCCGAAGCTCTTCTTTCGCTGCCCTGAGGCTGTACAGTGCGTTTTCACCGGCCTCAATGGCTTCTCTCATTTCTTTTTCTATGTTGTAACCTTCCATTTTCTTTTCCTCTTCTTTCTCTTTCATGATATAATGATGATGCCAGGGTCAAAAGCTCAAAAAGCCGTTCGTGCTTGCACGATAAGGCTTTTGAACTTGGGACCCGCCAAACATGAGAAAGTAGCGATTTACGCAGTAAATCAGCGGATTTCGAATGTTTGTAGAATTGCGTGAGCTGCCTTGCAGCGGAGCAATTCGTAGGCATCAGTTGGGGGCAAAATACCTTTTGACCCCAACATCATCATATAATAAATTCGTCTGATGTGACTATTATAAGAAATCCCGCCGTGAAAATACACCGCGGCCTTCGCAGAATAAAACCTCTTATTCCGCAGAAAACACAAAATATTAAGGGGGACGACATGGGAAGAAAATCAACCAGAGAAAATAAAACGATTTACCAGAAACTCCGGGAGGAAAACGACCTCACCCGGGAAAAAGCAGCCGAACTTCTGGAATTTATCTCCGAGGACCGCCTGGAGCGCATCGAAAATGAGAAAAGCGAACCCGCGCCGGAGGACGTGATCCGCATGGCGGAGGTCTACAAAGCGCCGGAGCTCTGCAACTACTACTGCTCCCACGAATGTCCCATCGGCCGGAAATACGTTCCGCCGATCGAGATGACGGAGCTTCCCGCGATCATTCTGGAGACCGTGGCCTCCTTAAATGCCGTTTACCCTCTGACCAACCGGCTCATCGAGATCTCCCGGGACGGACAGATCTCTGAGGACGAGAGCCCTGATTTCTCCAATATCCAGGAAAATCTCGAGAAAGTCTCGCTGGCCATCGAAGCCCTGCAGCTCTGGGTGGAAAAAGAAGTGCAAAAAGCTGACTCCTAAGAGCCAGCTTTTTTTGTCCGAACGTTCTGAATCGTCCGCATGAGAAGCCTTTTACCCCCTGTTTTGTCACTCATTCAGCCGTATTACCCGGCTCCAGGCCATTTTTCCCTGGGCATCAGTGACCTCCGCGCGGATAAAGTTTTCCCAGGGCTGTACATGGCACACGGCTTTTGTAAGACCATCGCCCCTGTGGCAGCGCTCCGGCGCCCAGACTGCATTGGAAAAGAAGGAAATCCGACTGACAGGCGAACAGATCACTGTCACCTCATTGTTTTCCCGTCTGATATGAATCTCCGGGCCCTGGGTCGCGTAGAATTTTTCCTCTTTGAGTGCTTTTAAAAGCTCTTCATCGGAAGCATTTTCTTCCGCTTCCAGCATGATCCAGGCCTTCGTCTCATCACTGCCGTTATAAAAATGGGCATCATCATCTGCAATCAGCGGATAAAAGAGTCCCTGGCAGGCCGCCGTATCCACAAAATCTCCGGAATAAGGGCGTGAAGACTCTCCGGCGTCCGATACGGAATTATAAATTTCTGTGGCATCCACACCGGAAAGCCGGGCTGCCTGCTGTGCCGTATTCAATGACCAGGCCGGATGAGCAAGAACCGCAAGGCCTTTGCAGCGATGCACCTCGTCAATGATTTCCTGTGGTCCTGCTGTCTCTGTCAGAGCCGGTTTGCTCTCGCAGCCGATGCCCAGAATATGGAAAACATTGCCGCATCCGTCTCCGCCGCCGATATTGTACTCTGCTCCTGACAAAATACGCAGGCCTGCAATCCTTCCACTATCCAGATGATTCCAGTGATCTGTAATGGCGATCACATCATAACCGGCCTTCTTATAAATCTCTGCGACCTCCTCCGGCGTCTTTGCGCCATCGGAACGTGTCGTGTGTGTATGAAGATTGATTTTTAAACGATTCACACCAAATAAATCTTTTTTCATTTTTCTGCTCCTCTCTATTCTTCTCCGTCGCCATTGGCTTTGATGATCATATTCCGGATGTCCTGCATCCGTTTGTCCAGCTCCGCACTCTGAATGGAGCAGTCGTAAAGCTCTTCCTGAATGAGCTTTTCCTGCTCGGCGGGAATGTTCTTTTTATAACGAAGCTTGTGCTCCAGGCTCGCCCAGAAGTCCATGGCGATCGTCCGAAGCTGGACCTCCACATAGACGAACTTCTTTGTTTTCTGTAGAAAAATCGGCACCTGGACGATGAGGTGGAGGCTTCGGTAACCGCTGGGCTTGGGCTCCTTGATGTAGTCCTTTTTCTCAATGAGGATAATATCATCCTGCCTTAAAAAGCTCTCTGCAATCTCATAGATGTCCTCGGGGAACGAGCAGATCACCCGGATTCCGGCGATATCCCGGATATTTTCCTCGATTGACTCCAGGTTTATGGGGATATTTTTTTTGCGGATCTTTTTCAGGATACTTTCATAGGATTTTACCCGGGTCTTGATCCCCTCAATGGGATTCCGGTCGTATTCCAGGGAATAATCCTGATTCAGCACCCGGAATTTCGTCTCGATCTCCATGATCGCGCACTGGTAATAAGACATCAGAAGATCCATGGGTTTCTTATTTTTCTGAATCATATTCAAAAACTCATCCGACAAAAGGCTTTGACGGACAAACTCATCCCGCCTCTGATCCAAAAGTTCCCGTCCCTGTTTTTTTAAAACTTCCAGATTTCTCATCCTCTCTATTCCTTTCGTAACCTGTATACAGTATTTCCTCCCGGACCCGTTACGATGTCCGCTTCTTCTATAATAAAATTTACTCCTTTTGCCCTGATCTGTCAACGTTCGAGCTTTTTCCTTGTGCTTTTGTCTTTTCAGGGTTATAATCGGTGGGGAGGGTTGCCGCGCTGCGGATAGGAGCGTCGGCAGAAAATTTCCACTGAGAAATCAACAGGAAGGAGAAAGAATGATTACAACACTTTTATGGGATGTGGACGGCACTCTTCTGGACTTCATCGCCGCAGAGAAAGCCGCCATCCGAAAACTTTTCAGGGAATATCATCTGGGCGAATGCACCGACAAAATGCTTGCCCGTTACAGCAAAATTAACCGTTCCTACTGGGTAAAACTGGAAAACGGCGAGATGACCAAACCGGAGATTCTGGTTGGCCGTTTTCATGATTTTTTTGAGTCCGAGGGCCTGGATGCCTCCATCGCCGCAGAATTCAATGAAAAATATCAGGACCGGCTGGGGGATGCGGACTCCATCGTCTACTGCGACGACAGCCTGAATCTCATCAAATCCCTTCAGGGAAAAGTAAAACAGTACGCCGTCTCCAACGGCACCATCGCCGCCCAGACAAAGAAACTGAAACTCTCCGGCATCGGCGAGCTTATGGACGGGATTTTTCTCTCTGAGCAGCTGGGCTATGAAAAACCGAATATCGAATTTTTCAACCAGGTCTTTGATGCCCTTGGCCCTGTGGATAAGTCAGAGATTCTGATCGTGGGCGATTCCCTGACCAGCGATATCCGCGGCGGAAACAACGCGGAGATTCTCACCTGCTGGTACAATCCCAACCACCTTTCTGCCGGCCCGGAATACCGGATCGACTATGAAATAGAGGATCTGCACGAGATTCTGAAATTACTTTAAACACTTAAAAGGAAAATTTTTTTATGGAAAAGAAATCAAGCAATTTTTCCGGTCAGATCGGCTTCGTGCTGGCTGCTGCCGGCAGTGCCGTAGGTGTCGGAAACCTCTGGCGTTTCCCTTACTTGGCTGCAAAGGACGGCGGCGGGCTTTTTCTGGTGATCTATCTGATCCTGGTACTGACCTTCGGTTTTACCCTGCTGACCTCAGATATCGCCATCGGACGCCGCACCGGTGAGAGCGCCATCCGCGCCTACACCAAAATGAGAAAAAACTGGAAGTTTTTAGGTATTCTCACCTTCCTGGTACCGGTACTTATCATGACCTACTACGCAGTGATCGGCGGTTGGGTCACAAAATATGCGGTCGTCTATCTGACCGGTCAGGCTCAGGCTGCAGCCGCAGATGATTATTTTACTTCTTTCATCACTTCACCGGTAGCTCCGGTTGTCTTCGCCCTGCTTTTCATGGGAGTGACTTCGTTCATTGTATACAATGGCGTCGAGGGTGGAATTGAGCGTGTATCCAAATATATGATGCCCATTCTGTTGGTTCTCGTAGTCATCATTGCAGGCTATTCTCTGACTCTGAAGCATACAGACGAGGCCGGACAGCTCCGGACCGGTATCGAGGGTTTCCTCTACTACCTTACCCCGCATTTTGAGGGACTGACCGTAGGGCGCTTTTTCCAGATTCTTCTGGATGCCATGAGCCAGCTTTTCTTCTCCCTCAGCGTTTCCATGGGTATCATGATCACCTACGGCTCCTATGTGAAACCGGAGGTAAACCTCAATAGAGCGGTGAACCAGATTGAAATTTTTGACACCGGCGTAGCCCTTCTGGCCGGCGCCATGATCATCCCGGCTGTCTATGTGTTCTCCGGAACCGAGGGCATGAGCGTAGGCCCCAGCCTGATGTTTGTCTCCCTTCCCAAAGTTTTCGCAGGCATGGGAAAAGCCGGAAATGTGGTTGGCATCCTCTTTTTCGTCACCACGATTTTTGCCACGCTGACCTCCTGCATCTCCGTGCTGGAATCCATCACAGCCAACTGCATGGAGATCTTCCACACCGGCCGGAAAAAGACCGTGCTGGTGCTGACCGTCATCTACCTGACCGCTTCCGCTGTCATCGCCTTGGGCTACAGCATCTTCTACTTTGAGGTGAAGCTGCCCAACGGTTCCACCGGCCAGCTGCTGGATATCATGGATTACATCAGCAACAGCTTCATGATGCCGCTGATCTCCCTGCTCTCCACGATCCTCATCGGCTGGATCGTAACCCCGGATTACGTCATCGACGAGATGGAACGAAACGGCGAACACTTCCGCCGCAAGAAAATGTACACCGTCATGATTCGCTTCGTCGCACCGGTGATGATGCTGATTTTGTTTTTGCAGTCTACGGGGATTTTGTTTTAAAAACAAAAACATGCAAAGGAATGATTTTCTTTTGCATGTTTTTTTATATCTTTTTTTATCTTGCCCTCCGGTAAATTGCTGTCGTCACGAAGCCTGATTGAAAAGCTCACTTAAAGTTTCCGCTTTTTCTTCCAGTACTTTCAGGACATATTTGTCAAAATGGCGTGCGTCCTGGGTGGTGTTGCCGAACTCATAGGTTTCCTGGCCGGAAGCCTCTTCGGCGTCCCCGTTGACTGTCGGTTTTTCCGGGGCTGCCTTCGTGATCTCTGATGCTCCTTCCATGTATTTTCCATACATCTCATCGATATAAAGCGCCAGGGATTCACCGAAGATTTCGGAAGGCACATGCCCGCCGTCCCACTGCCATTCGAGCTTCGCATCGGTTCCGCTGTTCAGCCAGGCAATCTGCAGATTCATGGAAGCAAAAAGCGACATATCTCCCTCGGAAGCTCCACCCGCGCCGTCAGAAAAAGGACCGGCGTCGCGATCTTTTTCTCCCGCAGCTTTCTCACCAGCTGGAAACCGTCCAGGCCCGGCAGCATCACATCCGACAGGATCACATCAAAATTTTCATTCTGCGCTTTTTCATAACCCGAAAGACCGTCATGGCAGACCGTAACTTCAAAGCCCTTTTTCTGAAACCAGTCCGACAGGATATCCGCAAGTCTTATTTCATCTTCCATCACCAGAAGTTTCATGATTCTGCTCCTGTTCCGTTTTTTCTGTACTTTAGTACAGGTTTTTAAAAGAGTAAAGCCTGCGAAAAAATGTTATTGCCTTTTTCGTCTTAATGTGCTATCGTGATAAAGTGCAATTTTGAGAATTTCCATCGAAAAAGGGAGAAAAAAGAGTTTATGTCAAAAGAAGAAGTGCTGGAAAGGGCCCTGCGTTCCTATATGGCCTACTATGATGTGGAACGGGAGACACCGGAGGAGCCTTTTGCAGCGGAAGCAGCCTTTCATTCACACAGCAGCACCTATTTTCTCACAAAATCCGCGACCATCGGCGAGGCAGAATCCAACGAATATGTATTTTTTGCCCTTGCAGACCGCCTGGACGAGGAACTTTTCCGGAAATTGGACCATGCCGCCTGGGAAAAAGGCCTGGCGAGGGTGAAACCTCACGCCAATCACCGGAATACCGATATCTCCCTCGTCGTTATCGCCTCTTCCGTCACGGAAGGCGCGGAAAATCTGGCCCTCAGGCAGAAACATTACAAGAGTTACCGCCTGAGTCTTCACGGGTTCAGCCATTATCGTCTGATTGTTTTAGATCTTTCCAATGAAAAAATGACCTGTAACCGGCAGGGACATTCCATGAAAAAGATCTTTAGCAAAATATTTACCTTGCAAGAAAAGGAGAGAAAAAAATGACAGCAATCCTAATCATCGTAGCAGCGATCGTACTGCTCCTGATCGGCTATGTCGGCTATGGTTCATGGCTTGCAAAGCAGTGGGGCATCGATCCGAAAAAATCCACTCCGGCTGTCGAAATGGAAGACGGCGTGGACTATGTTGCAGCAAAACCGGCAGTCCTTATGGGACACCACTTTTCATCCATCGCGGGAGCCGGCCCCATCAACGGACCGATCCAGGCCGCAGTTTTCGGCTGGGTACCCGTATTCTTATGGTGCATCATCGGCGGAATCTTCTTTGGCGGCCTGCAGGATTTCGGTTCCCTGTTCGCATCCCTTCGCCACAACGGAAAATCCGTAGGTGAGATCATCCGCGATTCCATGGGAAAAAGAGCCCAGAAGCTCTTCACGATCTTCGCACTGCTGGTACTGATCCTCGTTATCGCATCCTTTGTCAATGTCGTTGCAGGAACCTTCATGAGTGACGGCGGTTTCGGCGTTTCCACCGCTCCTACCGGAAACCAGACCACCGCTATGATCTCCCTTCTCTTCATCGTTCTTGCCATCATTTACGGATATATCACAAACCGTATGGGCATCGGCACTCTGCCCGCAACCATCGGCGGCATCATCGGTATTGTTGCCATCGTAATCCTTGGCCTGAACTTCGGTTTCGTTATGAGCCGTACCGCCTGGATCGTTACCATCGGAATCTACATCGCTGTGGCTTCCCTGGTTCCCGTATGGATCCTTCTGCAGCCCCGTGATTACCTTTCCAGCTTCCTGCTTTACGGTATGATGCTTCTGGCTCTGGTTGGTATCTTCGTAGCTGCAGCTACCGGCCGTTCCAACTTCGACATCCCCGCTTTCACAGGCTGGAATACTTCCATCGGAACTCTGTTCCCGGCACTTTTCATCACCGTTGCCTGTGGCGCCTGCTCCGGTTTCCACAGCCTCATTGCTACCGGTACTTCTTCTAAGCAGCTGGACAATGAGAAACATGCAAAGCCCATCGCTTACGGTTCCATGCTGATCGAGTCCGCTCTCGGTATCGTAGCCCTGATCGCTCTCGGTATGGTTTATGACAAATACACCGGAGGCGCTTTCGGAGGCCCGCCCGCAGCTTTCGCAGCCGGTGTCGCTACCATGTTCTCCGATGAAAACTCCGGCACTTACAACACAATCTACGCCCTTTTAACCTTGGCCGTTTCCGTATTTGCCCTGACTTCTCTTGACACCGGAACCCGTCTGGGCCGTTTCCTCTTCTCCGAGCTTTTCCTCAGAGAAAATGAGAAGAGCTGGAAAGATGCCACCGGAGTTCGCCGCTTCCTGGCTCATCCGATGGTAGGTACCACCTTCCTGGTTGTCATCGGCTGTATCCTCGGCGGACTTTCCTTAAGCCAGATCTGGGGCCTCTTCGGAGCAGCCAACCAGCTGCTGGCCGGTATCGCTCTTATGGCAGTCTGTGCATGGCTGGGACAGGCCGGTAAGAACAACAAGATGTTCTATGTCCCGATGGTATTCATGCTCGCAGCTACTCTCAGCAGCCTTCTCATCACCGTTAAGAAAAAACTCGTGATGATCGGCGCAGGCGAAGCCCTCTGGGGCGACTGGTTCCAGCTTCTCTTCGCCGCAGCCATGGCGATCCTGGCGATCTTCCTGGTAGTCGAAGGAATTCAGACCTTCAAGAAACAGAAAGCGCTGAAAAAAGCTTAAATTTTACGAAAAAGGCCTGTCTCACAAATCGTGAGGCAGGCCTTTTTTGCTGTCAGTAAAACCTAAAGCAGAAACACACGGCTCACCAAAAAACAGCCGCCCATCAACAATACAATTTTGCCGCCTGTGAAACCGAAGGCAAAATGCAATGTTGCTGATTGGCGTCCTGTAAACCGAAAGCAGAATACCCTGCTGATTGACAACATCCGGAATTCATTTCCATCTTTTCATAACATACCTGCTGTCCTTAATCGTCTCTGCTATCTCAAACCCTAATTTCTCATAGAGTAAAACAGCTTTTTTATTCTTAATAAAAACATATAGTACCACCGGCTCCTCAACTGATGCACAACACTTCTCAATTATGGCAGTTCCGATTCCGCGATTCTGAAATTCAGAAAAAACATACAGATCGTCGAGCTCGTATTCGCCATTTCCATTCCTGTAAAAATGGTAATATCCCGCTTTTCTTTCATCAGCATAGATAGAAGTATATTCATCAATAGAATTTTCCAGCTTTTTTCGGACCCACCTCAGAGCTCTTTTGTAATCGATACATTCTATATTCTCATAAGCATCAATTAGTTGCTTACATAACTGATATAAACACTCTATGTCTGAGCTTGCTGCTTTCTCATAAGTTATTTTCATATAAGCCTCCATATGATGTGGCTATTTATAAAGATCTTCCAACGTTATCAGCTGAACTTCACCACACTCCTGTGCCTTAAGAAGCCCGTCAGTAAATCCACCCTTAGAAAAAATATAGTAATAATAGTTGTTGCCTTTTCCAAAGACAGCTGCATAATCCCGGAGCAAATCAAGTTCATCCACACCGATTTTCTCATTTCTGTACTTGCATGAACCAATGATATAGTCCTTTCCCTCGACAGGTGTTCCGATAATATCAATCTGAATCTGCTTTTTCTTCTTCGGGTCTGCCCCCCACCATTGGCCGATTTCACTCAGTTCAATCGGAAGTTTCTCCGAATAATAAAGCAGATAATCCTGACACATCTTCTCAAATATCAAGCCCATGTAATCGGGAAAATACTGCTTTACCGCGTGTGGATAGGTCTTTACGATTCTGCCAGAGTCAATTGCACTCATATTAACAGGCACAAACCGGTACCAGAACCGAAAAAAATTATCTGCCAGCAGATAAATTGTCTTCTTACCAGGCTTTTCTGTTATTGGCGTTTCCTTTTTGACAATACCAAGGCCAATCAATGTTTTCAGATACTTCGCTACAACCGAATTCTCCTCACCAACCTTCATCTTGATATCGTTCATCCGAGATGCTCCCTCTGCAATCGCTTTGATGATTGCATTATAAATGGCCGGCTCCCTGAGTTCCTGTTTCAGCAGATTTCCCGGCTCCTCATATAAATAGCTGGAGCGGTCAAAAAAGTTATCCATCAGAGCTTCATCCACACTATCCCTCACATCCAGCTTATTGATATAGTGCGGAACTCCTCCCGTGATTCCATAAATCAAAGAATTTTCCTCTACAGACAGATTTGGATGGAACACCGCCGTTTCCTTATAGTCCAGCGCCTCAATCTTGAACTGTCCTGTTCTTCTGCCATACAGAGGACTCTCTTTACCAAGCACCTGACTCTCCATAAAACTCATGGATGAACCGCAAAGAATCAGGTACATCTGGGACTCTGCCCACTTATGGTCAATAATATGCTGCAGCATTGCAGAAATAGCAGGCTTCGCCTTTGCAAGATATGGGTACTCATCAATAACAAAAACGATTCGGCTTTCCTTTGAAAGTGCTGTCAGTTCATCCAAAGCAGCATCATAAGACTGAAACTCCGGCCCAGACTCCATATCTGGCCGCTCAAAACTCATAATTGACTTTGAAAGCGCTTCCAGATTTTCCTTTCCCGTCGTGTTTAAAGCAGAAAAGAAAATAGTCGGCTTATCCTTACAAAACTCATTAATCAATGCCGTTTTGCCAACACGTCGCCTGCCGTAAATAATAATACACTCAAACTTACCACCTGCATACCGTTTATTCAACTTTCTAAGTTCATCTTCACGGCAATAAAACTGACTCATCCGCTCGCCTCCAATAATTATACTCATAAGTTACTAACTTATGGGTCACTTTTATAAGTATAATAATTCAGAACCTTTGCAAAGTCAAGCCCCAAAGAATCAAGCCTTTAAAATTTGTCCAGAGAAAAACACTTTTCACCCATCAAAAAAACAGCCCATCATCAACATTGCAATTTCTGCCGCCTGTGAAACCGAAGGCAAAAATGCAATGTTACTGATGGGCGTCCTCTCAGCCATTCATTCTTCACTCTATCTCCTGGAAAACACTCCCATCCCCAGTGCCACAATCCCCACAATCACCAGCACCGGCAATGCAAGCGCCACAAATCCAGCCACCACGAGCACAATCAGAACAACCGGCAGCACCACGAGAGTACAGACCACCTTCGTGAGCCCCCAGGCCGCATGAAACGCAAAGCCGATCAGCTTTCCGAAAATCCCGATCATCAGAATCGTAAACAAAACACTAAGCATACTCATTTCCTCCTGTCAGGCAGCCGCCCGGCAATTCTCTCTTTTTGCCATGAGCCAGAGAACCAGCCGGCTTCCCAAATATCCGGCAATGAGTCCCAGGATCAGTCCACCCAGCACGTCCGTCGGATAATGTACATACAGATACAGTCTTGAAAAAGCAATCAGCACAGCCAATACCAGTGCCGGTTTCCAGAGCTTCCTCTCCCCGGCCATAAAAAGCGCAACGACCGACGCAAAAGAAGCGGCGGTGTGTCCGGACGGGAAAGAATAATCCACTGGCTTACTCACCAGAAGCTGCACCGCTGTATTCACATCATAAGGCCGGATTCTAGCTACCAGAGGCTTTAAAATCACATTGCAGAGGAGAGCATCCACAACCAGCGCCCCTGCCAGGATAAATCCACTCTTTCTCGTCTTCGGGATCAAAAGCAGAACCGCTGCCAGAAGGATCCACAGAATCCCCGCGTCCCCAAGCCTCGTAATCAAACACATAATCTTGTCCAGAACCGGCGTATGCAGTTTCTGCAGCCAGTCCAGAATCTGAATTTCCATTCCCATATCCTTCACTTCTTTCCACTCTTTTTTCCTATTTTATCATGCTCCTTTAAAGAAGTTCCTGTATTTTTCCTAAAGAAATCCTAAATTTTAAGCTTCCCCCTGAATGTCAATGAGCACATACTCGGACCGGCAGCCGGTCTTAAACTTGATGGCCCAGTCAGAGATACCGGACGTCACAATAAAATTCGTATTCTCCCTCTTCTCATAGCCGTAGACCTTGTCATCCCCGCCCAGAGCCATAAGATTCTCAAACTGCATCAGCGGGAACAGCTGACCGCCATGAGTGTGGCCGGAAACCACCAGATCCACGCCGGAAGCTGCCTGAGCCTCATAGTCACAGGGCTGATGATCCATAACGATGGAAAAATGAGAATCGTCCAGGTCTGCCGTCAGCGTCTCCATATCTACCCGTCCCTGTTTTGCTTCCTCGGAACGGTCCTGTCTGCCGACAATGTAGATCCGGTCGTCAATCAGCTCATTCTCATCCTGCAGAACATGAACGCCGTTGGCCTCCAGCTCCGCCACAAGATCATCCCCACTGTAGCCCCGGTAATCCGGAGAATAATAACCTTTGTCATGATTTCCGAACACATAGTAAACGCCATAGGTGGTCTTCACCTGCCCAAGCGCCTCACAGCAGCGGATCATATCCTCCTTCGTGGTATCATCGTCCACAAAATCCCCTGCCACCAGAAGGACATCTGGATTCTGCTTCTCGATTTCCTTTAAATGCTCCGCAAAGCCTTTTCCGTGGAAGGTGGTTCCCGTATGGGAATCCGAGATCAGGGCGGCCCGGAAATTGCCAACCTTCTTATCTGTAGTGATCGTATAGGTTTTCTCCCAGACGTGATGGGCCTGATACCAGCCCGCACCAAGATAACCGATGGTAAAAAGAACAGCCACCACTCCCGCATAATACCGCTGGAACTCTCCACCCCTCTTTTTCCGGACGAGAGCGAAAATCCCTTCGCTCACCAGCCAGAAAACGATGAGATGCAGAAGAATAATTACCGCATTTATAAAGCCCCAGAGCAGCCAGAAAAAAGCTACAGCTCCCGTAATCACAGCCGTGCTAAGAAGCGTCGCCTTCTTTTCGCTGCCTCCGGCCAGCTTTTTCATAAACGTAGATTTTCGTATCCTCGTGATGAGATATACCATTCCCGCGATCATCGCCACAAACAGGACAACCATCAGGACCGCCCATAAAATCATAAAATTTCTCCTTTTTTATTCTACCTCAGCAGAGCTGTAAGTTTTCGTGATCTTTTTCATACGCATAATGTATACAGGTACCAGCGGAATCAACGCGGAGATCCAGGCTCCCGGGTCACAGAGGGAAATTCCCAGGAAACCTAAGGGTGCGGCCAGAACCGTTACCATGATGCCCCGGGCTGCCAGCTCGAAGACGCCGCCCAACATGGGCACCAGCCCGTCTCCCATTCCCTGAAGCGTGTTCCGGTAGATGAAAATGGAACCGAGAAACGGATAGCACCAGGCCGTCGCATGGAAATATTCATCACAGATGGCCTTGATCTCACCGGTGGGATCAGCAACAAAGAGTCTTGAAGCCGTACCGCCCCAGATAAATACCGCCAGACCGCAGACGATTCCGGCGATGATTGTGATAACCTGGGTGATCCGGACACCCTGGCGGATCCTTTTGATCTTTCCGGCGCCCATGTTCTGGCCCACATAGGTAGCCAGGGTCACTCCAAGAGACGGGAACAGCAGCGTCACAATGTTGCAGATCTTTCCTCCGGCGGAAAAAGCCGCAATATAGGTAGCTCCCAGCAGATTGACTGCCGCCTGCACCATCATCGTACCAATGGCGGTGATGGAAAACTGAAGGCCCATCGGAAGACCCATCATCAGAAGTCTTCCCGCGCTGGCCCAGGAAAATCCCCATTCGCCCTTCCGGATCTTAAGAATCTCATATTTCTTCTTTACATAGAAGAAGCAGGCCACAGCGGAAACGACCTGGGCGATGACGGTGGCATAAGCCGCTCCCCGGACGCCCAGCGGAATCACGGTGATGAGCACGATATCCAGAATAATATTCAGCACCGAAGAAATGATCAGGAAGATCAGCGGGGTCCGGCTGTCTCCCAGGGAACGGCTCACAGAAGAAAGCATATTGTATGCAATCGTGACCGGAAGGCCTGCATAAATGATCCCAATGTAGCCCGCCGTGTCGTCCAGAATGGTATCTGGCGTATTCATCAGCTTTAAAATTCCCCGGTTGGCCAGAAGAAGACCGGCTGTCATCAATACAGCCATGGCTACACAGAGGTAAATGGACATCACCGTGTAGTGGCGGAGTCTTTTTTCATCTCCCGCCCCGAAGCTCTGGGCGAGAAGGATGCCGAAGCCTCCCGTCATACCCGTGACCCAGCCAAAGACCAGGAAGGTAAGCGTTCCGGTGGCTCCCACCGCCGCCAGGGCATTGACGCCCAGGAAACGGCCCACGATAATGGAGTCCATCAGGTTGTATACATTCTGAAAAATGTTTCCCAGCAATACGGGAATGGTAAAGAAAACGATCAGCCGAAGAGGGCTGCCTTTTGTCATGTCGTTCTGCATAAAATTTTTCTTTTCTCCTCAAATACAAATCATGTTCTGGTTTTGCGATTTACAAATTTTGCTTTGTATTTTGAATACAGGATCGTCTGCTCCTTATAAAGACCATAGTAGCCGGAGGCCGCATAACTGATGGAGACGGCGATAAGATAAAAAGCCACACCCTCAAAGCCGAAAAGCTCAAAGGCGATGAGAATGGAAGTCAGCGGGCAGTTGGTCACGCCGCAGAAGACTGCCACCATTCCGGCAGCCGCGCAGATGGACGCGGGCATTCCTAAAAAGTTTCCAAGCACGCAGCCAAAGGTTGCACCGATACAGAAGGAGGGAACGATCTCGCCGCCTTTAAAGCCCGCCTTCATCGTGAGGGCCGTCAGCACCAGCTTCCAGAAGAAATCCAGAGGTCTTGCCTCCCCCTCTTCCACAGCCTTCGTGATGAGACCGGTGCTGGCTCCCATATAATCTGTCGTGTGAAGAAGCAGGGTGATAACGATAATCAGGGCACTGGCCGCCACCACCCGGATGTAGGGATTTTTCAGCCATTTTTTATAGCCTTCCGTCACGCCTTTTAAAGCCAGGCAGAACAGGATACTGACCACCGCACAGCCAAGGCCGATGAGGCCGATCTTGATTCCGGCCTCAACAGTCAGAGCCGGGATCGCGCTCACATGGAAGACTTCCGGATGGATCCCCATGCCTGCGGCGAAATTACTGGCGATCAGGGCAGAGATCACACAGGGCACCAGAGCGGTGTAATACATGACGCCCACGCTCACCACTTCCATTGCGAAAACAGCCGCCGCCATCGGCGTTCCAAAAAGCGCTGCAAAAGCCGCGCTCATGCCGCACATGACCATGACGTGTCGGTCTTCCTTGTCCAGGGGCAGCCACCGGCCCAGCTGGTTTCCGATGCTTCCACCCAGCTGGATCACGGCTCCCTCGCGGCCGGCAGAACCGCCGGTGAGATGGGTCAGCGCCGTGGAGACAAAGACCAGTGGAGCCGCGCGAAGGGGCACATCGTCTCTCGATGCGATCGTGGCAAAGACCTGATTGGCTCCTCCATCATTCTTCCAGAAGGTCTGATACAGGAAGACAATGATCAGGCCGGCCACCGGAAGCAGGAAAAATACCCAACCGTTTTCCTGACGGAAGCTGGTCACTGCTGTAAGCACAAAAGCAAACAGTGTGCTGGCTCCTCCCACCACACAGCCGGTCAGAACCGCAAGGAGAAGCCATTTTCCCAGGCTTGTCACATTTTCCCGGATCTGGTCCAGATAAAAGACAAAGCCCTCTTTCAATTCTTTTTTCATGTTACTTTCCTCTTTTCTTACAGGCAGCCATTTTCCTGCCCTTATCTTTGTTTATTATACAAAGCGCTTCCTGTAAAAGCAACTGAAAAAATCCTGCTTTTTCGGTGGCATATCCGGTCTTCATCTGCTACAATAAACCTATCTTTTATCACTTTTTACGGAGGGATTTATCATGATTACGACTGTCATCTTTGACATTGGAAATGTACTGGCCGCTTACGACTGGGAGGACGCGCTGAAGCGTCTCGGATATTCTGAGGAAACAAGGGAAATCATCGGGAATGCGGTCTTTAGAAGTGCAGACTGGAATGAGATGGACCGGGGCGTTCTGACCCTGGAGGAACTGCTCCAGCGCTTCATCAAACGCGCACCGGAATATGAAAAAGAGATCCGCCAGGCCATCTATAATTATAAAGATATGGCTCATCAGTACGACTATACCAAACCGTGGCTGAAAGAGCTGAAAGAGAAAGGTCTCCGCCTCTATTACCTTTCCAACTATGGAGAGTTCGGCGTGCAGGAAACCCTGGAAGCACTGGATTTCCGCGAGCTGATGGACGGCGGTATCTTCTCCTATGAAGTGAAAATGATCAAGCCCAGCCGCTGGATCTTCGAGGAACTGCTTTACCGTTACAAGCTCAACCGTGAGGAGGCGGTCTTCTTCGATGACAGCGCTGCCAACGCCGAAGCCGCCTGCCAGGTTGGTCTCCACGGCATCCAGTTTACGGGTTATGAAGATGCCCGTCAGAAGCTTGAAAGCCTGCTGGCCCGGTAAAGGGAAAGCTCCCTCGCCCAGTCGGTCTGAATGATGTCGAAACCTCTGTCCATGAGCCAGCCCCAGCCCTGCTCCGGATGGCCAAGGACGGAGGTATCGTCATCATGGCCTCCTGCCAGATAGAAATTGCCGTTGACCAGAGAAAAACGGGATCCTTCCGCCCGGAGATTTCTCTCAAAGGTTTCCGGATCACAGACCGGATGTGTTCGCACATCCATGCTCCACCCATGGGCCACCAGCTCCAGGAAGCGTCCTCACAGCTCGGCTCACTGGAACGCCAGAGGTCCGTATTGTGATGCGTCACCCAGCCCTTCATATGATAATATCCTTCGGCGGTCTGTCTTCCTGTCACGGAAAGCTCTTTTAAAAGGTCCGTCAGAGGCAGATGACACTCGGAGAGGTTTCCGGTCTCCGCCGGCCAGTAGTTCATCTCCACGTTGATGTTGTTCGTGTAGTTGCTGGACCAGGGTGGCATCACGGTATCGTTCCAGATCCTCTGTAGATTCAGCGCCTGGCTGTCCGGCCGGGAACCGGCGATGATGAGATAGCGGGAATACTGGAGATAGAGCCCGTAAAGTGAGGGATCATCCACACCCTCGGCTCCGTAGGCCAGGCGGCGGCTCGTAGGCAGACCTGCACTTAAATCCTCCCCGAGATCCACGTCCACCCGGTCGTAAAGCTTCCGGTAGTCCACCTGATGCTCCTCCAAAAAGGCTTCATACCGCGCCCGCAGTTCCGAAGCTCTCCCGGACGTCTGCCATGAAGTTTTCCACCTCATGGCAGGTCTCGCAGGGATTGTTGTAAAAATAGCAGATCTCCAGAACTTCTTCCTCCTCCACTTTCACGGAAGCGAAAGGAAGGAAGCAGAGGAGCAGAAGAAGCAGCGCTCCGGCCGCCTGCTGCCATCCTGTCTTTCGCCTGTTGTCCTGAAACTTTTAGCTCTTCATCTCTTCTGCCTCCTTATATATCCTTTATTCCAGAATGGAACCTTCCTTCCAGCTGTCTTTTTCCGGTGAAATCCGAAGGGTTTTCACCTCGTATCTGCCAAGAGAAAGCCGAATTACTTTGCTCAAGCCTTCAAAATGGAGCTCCGCCTCTGTTTCCCGTCCACAGGTCTCCGCCAGCCGGACCACATAAGCCGTACCATCGGAAGTCCGGTGAAGAGAAGTCAGGATCACACCCTCGCCACTCAAAACGACTGGTGTCACCTTCTCCACTTTTTCCACTTTGCCTGCCGGGAAGGCGTTGACAATCATCGGCGCCTCCTGGACGGACAATGCTTTCGCGGAGATCTCTTTTCTCAGCTCCTTCGCTGAACCGGCCTCAATAATATAATGGAAGGTTCTCTCTCCCTGATCAATGTAATCCAGTGCCCGGTCGTCCCGAATCAGCTGCCGGTCCCCGATAGGGTGGGCAGCATAGGCTGCGGAATGAACCATGGAGCTCTCCATACAGCCTTCCACAAAACTGATGCCATAGGTGCCGTCATTGATAAGCGTCACCGCCATATCCTTCTCAAAATCGAAAAGACCATTCCAGCGCTGGCTGACTTTCTCGAGGCCGTCTTTTTCATGCTCCTGTACCCCGAAAGCGGTCTCGCTAAGGGCCTGTCCCTCCGTCAGAACGGTGGGGAACTCCAGCTTCAGGAACGCGCCTTTTTCAAGCCATTCCACCTTTACCTCTAATTCTACAGCGGTTCCGTGTTTCGGGAAACTGTAGCGGAGTCTCGCCCTGGATCTTCCGTAGCCGAAGACTGCCTCCACAACCGTGCGGACTTCTCCGTCCTCAATGATCCGAAGACCCTCCAGATTTTTTCCTGAGGAGGTAAAGTCTTTCTCTTCCTCACCGGTGAGAAGTTCAAAATACCCTTCCGTCTCGCGGTAGGATTTCCGGTTCATGCCCCAGGGATCTTTGTCGCTTTTCAACACCTTCAGTCGGCCTGCGTCGCCCTTTAGATACTCTTTTCCATCCACCCGAAGCGCCGTCAGGAAGCCGGTCTTTCTGCTCATATGAGCTTCCAGCCCCTCGCCCCTGAAAATAAATTCCTCTCCGGAAAGCAGATGCGTCTGGTCCGGTTTCCCGGACAGCCACTCGATATAGGCGGAAATTCTCGTCATGGATGCGGGCGGAAGGACAGCCTCGAAGGCCACCTTTTTTCTCCAGTCAAGATTCATGTTGCACTCTTCTTTTTCCACCTGGGAAGGGATCTTCTGACCATTCTGATAGAGCACCGGCATCGCATATTTTTCACTCCAGTTCTGATCCCTCAGCTGAAACTCACAGGTGAAAACGCCCTTGACTGGCCAGGGATGGGGATTGTAGGCCAGGATCGGATACTCGCCCTCGCCTGCCTTTTTCTCTCTGGAAAGCAGGGAAAAGTAAGCTCTTCTCTTCACCCGGTCGGCGATCTCCGCACCGTGGGAGAGAATGCCCAGAGCCTGCTCTTCCACGCTCTGAATCGCGCTTCCCGGGAGAATGTCGTGGAACTCGGAGAACATCAGGGATTTCTCCGCATCGGCAAGCTCCTCCGCCGGATAGGTCATCACACCGACCAGAACCGCCTCGGAGGCCATTTTTTCCGCTTCCGTAAGGAGGCCTTCCAGTCTCCGGTGGTTCTGCTTCGTCCGAATCTGGGAGGTATAGCAGCCCACAGCCCATGGATTTAAGTCCCGGCGGATCACCGGAAGCTTCGTGGTGTCCTCTTTTTCAAAATAGTCCTCGGGGATGCCATGGACAATCGTCCATTCCTTCTCATTTTCCATGAGTTTCGCGATATCCGCCATATCCTGGCGGGAAGGGCCGCCGCCGTGGTTGCCCACGCCCCAGAGGAGGATGGCTTCGGTGCGCTCCGGCTCCTTTCGGAGAGCCTCCAACTTTTCGCGGACCTTTTTCCCTGCTTCGCCCATGAGGGAATTGTAGCCCTCTCTGGTCCGGTGGCCCAGAATCAGAGAGCCGTCAAAGCCTTCCCAGATGATATCGTCGCCGCCTAAGGGGCAGTCCCCCTCGGAGGGGCGGCCGAAGAGGTAGGAATGGTAACCGGCTTTTTTTAGGATTTGTACCAGGCCTCTGCTGTGACCGAAGGGGTCAAAATTGATGGCCGTCTTTGGCGTCACGCCAAATTTTTCCCGGAAATATTCCTGACCGGAACGGATCTGACGGACGAAGGACTCGCCGGAAGGCATGTTGCAGTCCGGCTGCAGGTACCAGCCCCCCATGATGTGCCATTTTCCGGCCTTCACCAGTTTCTGAATCCGCTCAAACAGCGGCAGATCGTACTCCTCAATCCACTGATAGAGCAGAGCCTCGTTGTGATTGAAAACAAAACCGTCGTAATTCTCGCAGAAATCTGCCGCCGTATGGAAGGTGGAGAGGGCCGCGGAAATGCCCTCCTCCATGTTCCAGAGCCAGACCGGGTCCAGATGGGCGTTGCAGATGAGATAGAGTGTCTTTTTCTCCATATTGGAACCTCCTTATCAACCTTTTACTGATCCAATCATAACACCTTTTGCGAAATATTTCTGCACAAAAGAATAAATTACCAGCATCGGAACGCTTGCGCAGAGGATCGTTGTGTATTTCAGGGATTCCGTCATAGCAAGAACAGCGGAACTTGGCATTTTTCCGGTGGCCTGCACCATGTTTGCCTGGGTCTGGGCATCGGACATGATGTCGCGGAGGATGTTGAAAAGACCGCTTCTCACATCGCAGAGCTGGATGATCAGGGAAACGACGATAACCGTTGAGATAAAGTAAGGAGCGTAGGTCAGCATCTGAACGGCTTTTCCTGCCTTTTTGCTTCTGGAGGAGTTGATGGAGAGAGCCAGAATGATAGGGCAGGGGATATTTACCAGCATGGAAACCGTCCAGCTGTACATGCCAGCCGTTTACTGCGGTGATCAGCGGGATCTCATCGTCCGGATCGCCGTTGCCGTTGGCATCCTGCTCTTTGAAGGCTTTCAGCACTTCGTAGTACTCGTCGATGGTGGTGGGAGTCCCAAATTGTCGAGCCGGGTCTTGTTGATGTACATTTTCTGGGAGTAGTTGCAGTGGTAGCACTCGTTGATGCCGGGCAGGGAGTAGATCGTTCCATCATTCTGAGAGATCAGTTTCTCGATCTGGGGATCATTTTCCATCAGCGCGGAGAAGTTCGGCATGTTCTCTTTAATCAGGTCGTTGAGCGGGGTCAGATAACCCTGGCCTGCGTACTGTGCTTCCTGTGTTGCTGTCATATTATAAACAGATGATACAGGATCTCGCCCCGGAGACCGAGTCCGACGACACGCCGCGCAAGATTATGGCCTACATAAACGAGCACTACGGAGACTCTTCCTTAAGCGTCACCTCCGCTTCGGAAGCCTTCTCCATGTCCTCGTCCTATCTCAGCACTTATTTTAAGAAGCACCTGGACGTGACCTTCAGCAAATACCTCGAGGGACTTCGGATCGAAAAAGCCTGCGAGCTCATTCGAAATTCCGATCTGAACATCGAGGCCATCGCCGCCGAGGTTGGATATACCAACTCGCTGTCTTTCCGGCGGGCCTTTAAGAAAGTGATGGGAATGCCGCCGTCGAGTTATCGATGAAGCGGTTTTTGAGAAAAAATTACTCCTGAGAATCGTTCTTTTAAGAAAATTCTCAGGGGATTTTTTGTTGTAATGATTCAGAAAATCGATTTCTATACAAATGAAATTTCTTTTTCCGCTTTCAAAACTACCATTCCCAGCGGTTTCAATTCTGCCTCCGCGTCGCCATAGACGGTCTCGAAAGCTCCCTCTGGCAGCGGAAGCTTCACCGGATGAGCGGAGAAGTTCTGGTAAAAATAATAGCGCACCGTATCGGTCTCCCGGGTGGTCACTTCAAGGCCCACGGGAATCGCTCCTGTAACGGGAGCTTTGATGCCTTTCTCCTTCATCAGCGCTGCGATAAAGTCATCGTAGAAGGCTTCCTCCGCATCGGCTGCCACATAGCAGGCCGTTCCTTTTCCGTAAGTATTTTTCGTAAGGGCCGCATGACCGGCATAGAAATCGTCGCCGTAGACCATCAGCGGCTCCGCGCCGTTTACCCGCACCAGATCACAGAGATAACGGCAGCTGTAAGTTTTCGTCAGGCCCAGCTCGTTGCCGCCGACGGGGATCAGATGATTCTCCTCCCAGTCATAGAGGCCGTCGATCTCCTCGCTCCGAAGACCAAGCACATCCATTAAACCATAGGGCACGCCATCCAGATAGCAGCGGTCCGTATCGTCGGCAATACCGCTCCAGTAGGTCGTAATGAGAGTGCCGCCGTTTTCCACAAAGGTTTTGACCTTCTCCGCAAAACCTTCCTTAAATATGTATCCCATGGTGATGGCCAGGACTTTGTAGTTCTCCAGCGAGCAGTCCTCGTCCACCAGATCCACGTTCAAGCCCAGTTTGCGGAAGCCGCCGTACATTTTCAGCAGGGCCTCATGATGATGGAGGCCTTTGTTTCTCGGACCCTGGCTGTCCTCCATGGCCCAGTTGCTGCTCCAGTCATAGAGAAGGGCTACCGGACTCTCCACCCGGCTGCCTGCCACCTCGCTGATGGCTTTCAGGGTATCGCCTACCTCCGTCACTTCCCGGAACACCCGGGTGTCACTTCCGCCATAATGGTCGATCACGGCCCCGTGGAACTTCTCGGAAGCGCCGCGGCTCTGGCGGATCTGGAAATAAAGGGCTCCCTCACCGCCGTGGGCTATGGGCTGCATGGACTGGGCAAAGAGAATGCCCGGCTTTTTCAGCTTGCTGATGCCCTGCCAGTTCGTGGAGGAGGGGCAGGACTCCATCTGGAAGAAGGGTTTCTTCTTAAGGGAACGCATGAGGTCATGGCACATGGCGTTGTCCCGGGCGATGGCGATATCCTCCTTCTTTCCCCAGGTCGGATAAGTGTCCCAGGAAACCACGTCGATGTCTTTCGCCATCTTGAAATAATCGAGACCGTCAAAGTAGTACATCAGGTTGGCTGTCACCGGAAGACTGCTTCCTGCATCGCGAACAGCTTTGATCTCCCAGCGCATGAAATCGCGGGTCTGATGGGTAACAAAGCGTTTCCAGTCAAGATTCAGAGCGTGAAGCTGAGTCTCGCCGATCTCAGAGGGGCTCTCGATATCGTCAAAGCTCTGGTAGGTATGGCTCCAGAAAGTCGTACACCAGCGGCTGTTGAGATTCCCGATCGTCTGATATTTCTCTTTCAGCCAGTCGCGGAAAGCTGCCTGGCATAAGGGGCAGTGACACTCGCCGCCGTACTCGTTGGAAATATGCCACATGATTACCGCCGGATGATTGCCGAAACGCTCTGCCAGCTTCTGGTTGATGATCCGCACCTTTTCCCGGTAAACCGGAGAGGTGTAGCAGTGATTGTGACGGACTCCAAAAAGCTGCCGTCTTCTGGCCTTGTCCACGCGGAGCACCTCCGGGTACTTGTCAGCCAGCCATTTCGGCCGGGCGCCGGAGGGCGTCGCCAGGATCACGCGGATTCCTTTCGCATAGAGCCGGTCGATGACTTGTTCCATCCAGTCCAGCCGGAACACCCCTTCCTCCGGTTCCAGCGTGGACCATGCAAAAATCCCCAGGCTCACCACGTTGCAGCCGGATTCCGCCAGCATTTCCGCATCTCTCTCCAGAATATCCGGCCGGTCCAGCCACTGATCAGGATTGTAATCACCGCCGTGAAGAAGCACATCTGTCTTAAACTCCATTTTTGCATCCTCCCTTTTTTCCACAATTCTTTTCTATAGGCACTGGGTTTTCCACAGCCTGCCTGAAATATCCTCCACTTTTTCGTGGATATCTCTCGATAATTTCAGCATAGCAAAAAGACTCCCGCACCGCAAGAAATTTCTTTGAGATTTCAGAAAGATTATGGTAAAATCAGAGACAGGATTTTTTATTTCAGGAGGCTTTTTTATGAAAAACGGATATCAGAAAACCATCTATGCCTGTTTTCTGGGGTACATCGTTCAGGCCATTGTAAACAACTTTGTTCCCCTTCTTTTTCTGACCTTCCAGAGCACTTATGACATTCCGCTGGCCAAAATCACGATGCTTGTGACGATGAATTTCGGCATCCAGCTCATCGTGGACCTGTTCTCCGCGAAATTCGTGGATCGCATCGGCTACCGGGTCTCCATTCTGGCAGCCCATATCTGCGCTGCTGCCGGGCTGATCCTTCTCACGATCCTGCCGGATCTTCTGAGTGATTCTTTCATCGGTATTCTGATCTCCGTCATGATCTATGCCGTGGGCGGAGGCCTCATCGAGGTGCTCATCAGTCCTATCATGGAGTCCTGTCCCACAGACAACAAGGAACAGGCCATGAGCCTTCTCCATTCCTTTTACTGCTGGGGCCATATGGGCGTGGTGCTGATCTCCACCATTTTCTTCAAACTGGCCGGAATCTCCAACTGGAAACTGCTGGCTCTGATCTGGGCCATCGTTCCGATCCTCAACACTCTGGTTTTCGCCCGGACGCCCATCGCTCCCATCATCGAAGAAGGCGAAACCGGACTTACCATGAAGCAGCTTTTCTCCATGAAAATTTTCTGGATCCTCTTCCTGATGATGCTGAGTGCCGGAGCCAGCGAACAGGCCGTGAGCCAGTGGGCCTCCACCTTCGCTGAAAAGGGCCTTGGTGTCAGCAAGACCGTCGGCGACCTGGCCGGTCCCATGTCCTTCGCCCTTCTCATGGGAATCTCCAGAGCTTTTTATGGAAAATACGGCGACCGTATCGATCTGGATAAATTCATGAAATACAGCGCTCTCCTCTGTATTCTCTCCTATCTCTGCATCGCCTTTCTCCCAATTCCGGCTCTGGGCCTGGCGGGCTGCGCCATCTGCGGTCTCTCCGTCGGCATCATGTGGCCCGGAACCTTCAGCAAAGCTTCCGCTTCCGTGCGAAACGGCGGAACCGCCATGTTTGCCCTCCTGGCTCTGGCCGGAGACCTCGGCTGCTCCGGCGGTCCGACCCTTGCCGGTATGGTTTCCAGCGCCCTCGGCGATAACCTCCGCATAGGAATCCTGGCAGCCATCATTTTCCCGATTCTGATGATTCTCGGAATCCAGGCACTGAAAAAAGCCTGAAACTACAAAACCCCTGCTGATTTTACCTGTCAGCAGGGGCGCTTTTTTTCTGTTCATTTTCTCCCGGTCAGTTCCGGGAGCAACGTTGAGTAAGGCACTGACTCCTTTTTCGCCGTCTTCCTGGGAAAAGAGCTCAAACATCCTCTTTTGGAACGCTTCGCTCATACCAAATGCATTTCCCGGTGGGATCGACAAAGTAACACTGGATACTTTTACTGCAATTGCAGTTCATTCTGATATGAAACGCACCGGTTACCTCTCCTGTTCCAATGACAGCCTGAACAAACTTTTCTCCAACATCATCTGGGGACAGAAAGGAAATTTTGTAGACGTACCAACCGACTGCCCGCAGCGTGACGAACGTCTGGGCTGGGCCGGCGGAAAACACTACGGAGACTGGCTGGGACTGGATGCTCCATCAGGAAGTTATAAAGGAGCCTCCGATGAAACCTTTATCGCCTCCGCTTTCTACGCATATTCCACTTCCCTGGTAATAAAAGCAGGTAACGTGCTGGGAGAAGACGTTTCGGAATTCGAAGATCTGTATGCACATATCGTAAAAACCTTCCGCAGCCAGTATCCTGTTTACCATACCCAGACAGAATGCGTCCTTGCTGCTCATTTTAAGCTGGCAGAAAACTGCCAGGCCGCAGCTGACCAGCTGGCAGAAATGATCACAGCCTGCGGTAATCATCTGGAGACCGGCTTTGTGGGCACTCCATATCTCCTGCATGTACTCAGTGAATACGGACATCTGAAACTGGCCTACACATTATTGCTCCGGGAAAAATATCCCTCCTGGCTCTACCCGGTAACCAAAGGCGCCACCACGATCTGGGAACATTGGGACGGCATCATGGAAGATGGGAACTTCTGGAGCTCTGACATGAATTCTTACAATCATTATGCTTACGGCTCCGTGGCTGACTGGGTCTATATGGTGGCTGCCGGAATCAATACCGTGGAAAATGCCCCGGGATACGAAAAAATCCTGATCGCACCACACCCTGATATCCGTCTTGACTGGTTAAAGGCAGTTCTGGAAACCAGACATGGAAAAGTTACTTCCGAATGGAAAAAAGAAGAGAACTTCTGGCGGTATGAGATTACCACACCGGTAGATACTGCGATTGTTATTGATGGAAAGAATTATCAGGTGAAAGCGGGAAGCTATTGTTTTTACAGTGAACAGAAATAAAAATGGCTTTCTTTTAAAAAAGGGCTGACGCACAAAAATGTGCGCCGGCCCTTTTACAGGTATATCCTCAATCCGCATTTACTGCCCGATTCAGCTGATTTTTATTCCGCGATCAGTTTATCCAGCAGGTCTTTCGCCATGCGGATATCTTTCTTCTGCTCGTCGCCGTCAATCTCGCGCTCGATGGTGATGTCACCTTCGTAACCGACCTCTTTTAATTTGGCGATAAAGGCGGGGTAGTTGACTTTGCCCTGGCCCAGGGGTACTTCATCGCCGAGGTGATGGCCATCGGTCGGATATTTGCCGTCTTTGCCGTGGATTCCCATAACGTACTCGCCGAAGACCTCCAGAGCGTCCACCGGGTTTGCTTTGCCGTACATCAGAAGGTTTGCGGGGTCAAGGTTGATTCCCACATTGCCTTTTCCGAGAACCTTTTCAATATCCTGGATGGCACGTTTCAGGGTGACAGGGGTCTCCTGACCGGTCTCAAAGAGGAAATTCTGTCCGTTCTCCTTACATTTTGCCACGATGGTCTTGCAGGCTACGAGCACCTCTTCGTATTTGGGATCATAGGGGTTCTCCGGCATGAAACCGACATGGGTTGCCAGATCGGTCACATGGATCTTTTTCGCAAAATCAGAACCCTCCAGAATCATTTTCATTCTCTCTACGCGATAATCAGTGGGTACCAGGCCCAGGGTCAGCTGGCCTTCATAGAAATCCCAGACCCGACGGCCTTCCCAGCCGCACCAGAAGGCAGTCACACGGATGCCAAACTTCTCAATGGCTTTGTTGATCTTCTCGACCATCACATCGTCGTGAAGGGTCGGGCGATCCCAGCACACCAGCTGGCAGCTGTCCACGCCGAGTTCTTTTAACTCGGTAAATTTTGCCTCGATGTCCGTTTTACTGGTAAACTGAACTAAAACTCCTACTTTCATTGATATCCTCCCACATCTTCTCAGTGATGCTTTTTCTTTTCGATATATTCTTTCGCCATCTTCCATTCTTTGATTGCAAGCTCTGCGGACTTCACACCCTCGCTCAGCGGTGCAAGCTCTACCGGCTTATCATCGCGCACGCACTCAAAGAAATATTTGATCTCTGTAAAATACGGGCCGAGGTTGGAGATATTGATTCCGGCCACGTCGCTTTCTTCCTCATATTCGGAGGGCAGCTCGGGAATTTCCACTTCTCCGTCCGGTTTGTAAATCTCAAGGGAAGGAGTTGCTCCGCTGTCAAACACCAAGGTGGCCTTTTCAAAGCAGGCTCTGTAGGTCGCATGGAATTTCAGGCTCGGAGAAATATCCCAAATTCCTTCTGCCGTCACAAAGGTGTCATCATATTCATAGGAAGCAACGATCTGATTGACCATTCCGCTGGGGAACTCCGTCGCTTTCACATCCATGCTCTTCGGCTCGCCCAGCATATAGCGGATGAAATCCAGATCATGCACATGCAGGTCCAGAACCACGGAACCGCTCTTCTTCTCATCCTGGAACCAGTTTTCAAAACCCCATCTCACATCGCCGCTGATTCGCTGCATTACCATGGATTTTAACTTTCCGTATCTTCCGGAATCATAGGCTTCCTTCAGGAATTTGTACTCTTTGAAGGAACGTACCACCTGGCCAACCATGACTTTCTTTCCGCTGCGCTTCTCCGCGTCAAGAAGGGCCTGGCAGTCCTCCTCGGTGAGGCAGACCGGTTTCTCAACGAAAACATTCATGCCTTTTTCCAGGGCTGCGATCGCGTGTTCCGCATGCATGTAGCTCGGAAGACAGATATGAACGATATCCAGCTCCTCATTTTTGATCAGATCCATGCCATACTCGTAGGTCCTTGCATTGGGGAAATAAGAAGCTGCCTTATCCAGAAATTCCTTTCTGCACTCAGCGATACAGGTGACTTCCACGCCCTCCTGCTCTGCCAGTGCCCGTAAGGACAGATAATGTGTGGTGCCCATTCCTCCACAGCCGATAATACCGATTTTCATCTCAATACCTCACTTTTCTTATGATTATTTTTATCTTGCTTCTTTTCGTTTTTTAATTTGTCCGGTGACTTTACTATTTGATTAAAAAAATTTTCAAACCATTTTTTTTCGGACTTAGCCTAAGCATATCATCAACCCTTCGCACTGTCAATATTATTTCTTCTTTTTCACTTCCACCCTGTGATCTTTGTATATTTTATACAGTTTTTCACCATCTCTTTCGTCACTCTTACAATTTTCCCGCTTCTCCTATTTCGTATTGCCTATTCCTTTTATTTATGATAGGATATTGTTATTCCGGTGATTTTACTATTAACAGAGACAGGAGATGAGAATTTTGAAATTTATCAATCAGCAGCTGATCAAGGATACCAATATGAAGCATCTTTACACTTCTATTTATCATAATCCCGGAATCTCCCGCGCTCATCTCTCCAAACAGACCGCTTTAAGCAAAACGACGGTATCGACCTTAATTGATGAATTGATTGAGCGAAATTTTATTCTGGATGGCGGAGCCGGCGAATCCGGCACAACGGGCCGGAAACCCAATCAGCTCTACCTCCGCCGCAACAGCCATTTCGTTGTGGTTTTCAACTGGTACGAGAACCGGATTTATACCCATCTGGTAGACATTGCGGGGACTTCCGTCTTTCAGGAAGCCTGCGAGCTGAAACAGGGAGAAGCTTACGTTTCCGCCTCCCGGAACTGTTTCCAGAATTCCGTCCTGCAGCACTGCGCTCCCGATGAGATCCTGGGAATCTGCGTGGTCATTGCTGCCATGATTGATGAAAAACACGGGGAAATTTACTCCACCACCATCAGCATTCCCTCTATGGAAGGTTCCCAGATCCTGGATTCTCTTAAGGAAGCCTTTCCGGATTATCCGGTGGATCTTTTGAACGATACCGCCTGCTATTCCTACGCAGAGAAGATCTACGGGGGCATCACAGAGAAAAATTTCGCCTTTATCAATTTTGGGAACCGGGGCATCGGTGCTTCCCTTTTCGTGGACGGCTCCATGCTGGGAAAGGCCAGCGGCTCTTTTACCCAGTTCGGCCACTATTCTGTAGACCCCGAAGGGCCTTTATGCGTCTGCGGAAACCATGGCTGCCTGGAGGCTCTCATCGCGGAGCCCAGGCTTAAGGAGCGAAGCGTGGAATTTGGCGAGATCCCTTCCTTAAATTCCCTTTCCCAGGTGACTTTTTCTGACCTTGGAAAGGCAGCTACCTTCCGGGATCCTGTGGCCCTTGCCATGACCCAGGAGATCGCCCTGGAGCTTTCCCTGGCTCTAAGCAACCTCATATGTACCGTCAATCCCTCACTCATCGTTCTGGGTGGAAAAATCCCAGATCTCGGGGAAGCTTTCCTCGAGGACGTCCGGAAAAACTTAAAAAAGACCGGTTTCCGCCGTATGGTGGACGCCGTGCAGGTGCGCTATTCCAGGCTCCAAAGTGATTCTTTCCTAAATGGAGCCATGAAATATTTTTTTGATATCCATTATTCTTTCACAGATAAAAATCCATCAGGATTTTTTATCGGATAAGGAGGTTATTATGAAAAAACTGAAGATCGCCATTGTAGGCTGCGGAAGAATTTCCGTTTCCTATGCGGATTCCTTCCGCAGACTGGCAGACGAGATCGAGCTTGTCTACGCCGTAGACAAAGTTCCTGAGAAGGCAAAAAAATTCGCCGATGAGTTCGGCTGTGCCTGGACGACAGATTTTGATGAGATTCTGGATAAGGACATCGACGTCGTTCACCTGTGCCTGCCCCATTTTCTCCATCCCGTCATGGCCATCAAAGCCATGAAAGCAGGTATCAACGTGCTGACAGAGAAACCCATCGCCATTTCCCTGCAGGACGCAGACCGGATGCTGGAGGTTCAGAAGGAGACCGGCGTAAAGCTGGGCTGCATCTTCCAGACCCGCTACACGAAGAGTGTGGAAAAATTAAGAGAAATGATCCGGCGCGGAGATTTCGGAAAAATCCTCACTGCCCGCTCCTACCTGACCTGGAACCGCCCGCTGAACTACTATGACAGCAGCGACTGGAAAGGCACCTGGGACAAAGAGGGCGGTGGCGTTCTCATCGACCAGGCCATCCACAGCATCGACCGTGTCCGTTTCATGCTGGACAGCGACGTGGAGTGGATCGACGGCAGCGTTCACAACTACGCCCATAAATTCGTAAAAGTCGAGGATTCCGCAGATGCGGCCATCATGTTCAAGAACGGCTGTCTCTACAACCTCTACGCCTGCAATATCTACGGTGACGACTCTCCCATCAACATCGAGTTCATCGGAGAAAAAGGCCGCTGCGGCCTGATTCAGGATATGGGCTACTATGATCTGGACGGCACCTACGCTGAGATCCGGAACACCTACGAAACCACAAACGTAGGTCCGGATTACTGGGGAAGCAGCCACCACATCCAGCTCCGCGATTTCTATCGCTCCGTCCGCGAGGATCTGCCGGTAGCGGTCGATGGACTCGAGGGCAGAAAGACCCTGGAGATGATCAAAGGTATTTACCTTTCCTCCATGAAGAGAGAGCGTGTCACCCTTCCCTTCGAGGATGTAATTTATTCCGACGTCAATACGGAAGCTGAATAAAAAACAACCGCCGCGAGCTTTGATTGGTCCGCGGCGGTATTTTTATTTTCGCTCCACTGTCCGCCTTTTCAGGGGAAACAGAGAGCATTTTTCTTACAGATATTTTTTCAGGGTGTCTACCTTGTCCAGTTTCTCCCAGGGCAGATCCAGGTCATGACGGCCAAAGTGACCGTAAGCTGCGGTCTGACGGTAGATCGGACGGCGAAGGTCAAGCATCTTGATGATTCCCGCCGGACGAAGATCGAAGTTCTCACGGATGATCTCAGTCAGACGCTCATCGGAAAGTTTGCCGGTTCCGAAAGTATCAACCATGATGGAAGTCGGATGAGCAACGCCGATTGCGTAGGACAGCTGAATCTCGCACTTGTCAGCCAGACCTGCGGCAACGATGTTCTTTGCCACATAACGGGCTGCGTAAGCTGCAGAACGGTCAACCTTGGTGCAGTCTTTTCCGGAGAAAGCTCCGCCGCCGTGACGGGCATATCCGCCGTAGGTGTCTACGATGATTTTTCTTCCGGTCAGTCCGCTGTCACCGTGCGGTCCGCCGATTACGAAACGGCCGGTCGGGTTGATATAATATTTTGTATTCTCATCGACCATCTCCTTCGGAAGGATCGGATCGAAGACATATTTCTTGATATCCTTGTGGATCTGCTCCTGAGTTACATCCGGATCATGCTGAGTGGAAAGTACCACTGCATCCAGACGTATCGGCTTGTCGTTCTCATCGTACTCAACCGTAACCTGGCTCTTTCCATCCGGACGAAGGTAGGACAGGGTTCCGTCTTTACGAACCTTGGTCAGCTGACGGGTCAGCTTGTGAGCCAGCATAATTGCATAGGGCATATACTCCTCGGTCTCGTTGGTTGCATAACCGAACATCATACCCTGGTCGCCGGCGCCGATGGCATCGATCTGCTCGTCGTTCATCTGGTTCTCTTTTGCTTCCAGCGCTTTGTCAACGCCCATAGCGATATCGGTGGACTGCTCGTCGATGGCAGTGATCACGCCGCAGGTGTCAGCGTCAAAACCGTATTTACCTCTGGTGTAACCAATCTCACGAACGGTATCGCGAACGATTTTCTGAATATCTACATAAGCCTTGGTGGTGATCTCACCCATTACCAGAACCATACCGGTGGTGGTTGCGGTCTCGCAGGCTACGCGGCTCATGGGATCCTGTGCTAAGAGAGCGTCCAGAATCGCGTCGGAAATGGCATCGCACATTTTATCCGGATGTCCCTCTGTTACGGACTCGGATGTGAATAATCTTTTATCCATGTTCTCCTCCTTGGATAATGCTTGCTTATATTTTCTCTTCTGTCCTGTTTATCACATAAGAAAAGGCCCGCACAAGCGGACCAACTTATCAATAATAGTTAATCCTCTTATTGTTCGATATTACTCGCTCAGGTTGGCACCTTCCTCCGAGGGGTTGCCGTGACTTCACAGATCCTATGTATCTCCATCACTCTGAATAAGAGAAAATATAAAAAGGTTATTTAGTTATCTTTCATCTACGGGTATTACCATACACCATTACTGACCATCAGTCAAGAAAATTTTTAATACCAGGGTCAAAACTTTTAAACTTGGGACCCGTAGGTATCATTTACTTATACTTTCGTTCGAGGGTAAAGCCCCTGCCCCGGACTTCGCTGATGTTCGTAATGCTGATGAAGGCTCTGGGATCGATCGTCTGGATCGCCAGATTTGCGCCGTAGAGCTTCCGGGCCGTGGTCACACAGAGCACTGCCATCTGTTCCTGGCGCATATAACCTGTCTCCACATGAACCAGAGTCACTCCCAGATCCATATCCGTCAGAAGTTCCTTCCGGATCTCTTCATATTTATCAGAGATCACCAGAAGCTGTACTTTTCTCTCGCCCATGACCGTCACATAGTTTACCACCATGGAGGAAAGGAACACGTTGAGAATACCGTAAAGCACCTGGTCGCTGGTCGAGAAAAAGGCCTGCATCACCAACACGGTAAAATCGCAGACATAGAGGGAAATTCCCACCGGAATCCCGAACTTTTTCTGCATAATCAGAGGCGGAATATCCAGTCCTCCTGTGGAAGCGCCCTGACGCACCACAAGGCCGATCCCTAGTCCCACCAGCACACCGCCGTAAATATCAGCCAGAAGAAGGTTGTCCGTCAGATGCATGATTCCCGGAATCCGCTCCAGCACATTCAGGCATAACGGATAGAAAAAAGTGCTCAGGATGATAGACATGGCAAACGCTTTTCCCATAAAAAACAGTCCCAGGAAAAACAGAATAAAATTCAGTACCCAGACCACATAACTCAGATTGATGCCGGTAAATTTATTAACGGCCAGACCAATACCGGTGGCCCCTCCCATAATGATCCCTGTTGACACCATAAAACAGTTTACCCCGAAGGCCAGAATAAAATTCCCAAGAAGGATCAAAATGAGTTTTTTTATCAGTGTTCGGTTCATTTTCTCTTCTCTCCTTTTTTTCTCATCGCTTCCGATTATATGTCATTCCTTTTTTCTTTGCAAACGACTGTGATAACGTGGTTTTGCGTCATTGCTTTATTGCGGCAGAATGCTTTCCCGGTTGCTTTTTCTACAAAAATCACATATACTGATAATGCCAGAGTTCCAAAGTCAAAAAGCCGTTCGTGCCTGCACGATAAGGTTTTTGACCTTGGAACCCGCCAAACATGAGGGAGGAAGCGCCATGGATGTCCATGAGATCAGCATGAATTGTAAAAGAACAGAATTTGTCGGCACCGCCGTGCTGGACACCATCGGCCTTTGTATCGCCGGTGTGGACGATACTCTTCTGAAAACGATGAATATCGGGACCCTCTATCACGCGCTGGGGCTTTTCAGCTCCCGTACCGGAGCTGCAGGCCAGCTCACCGCCATGGATGAGGCCGTGAAATCCACCGACACCGAAGTCCTCTCGATTGATTTTCCCAGAGACACAAAAGGCTGGGGCGGCCACGGAAACTATATCGTCATCGGCGGTGACAGCGTCTCCGACGTCCGCGATGCCATCCGTACAGCCCTTGAACTTACCAATAAATATGCAGGCGAGCTCTATATCAGCGAAGCCGGCCACCTGGAATTTGCCTATTCCGCCAGCGCGGGAAGCGTCCTTGAAAAAGCCTTCCACGCCAGACGCGGCCAGGCCTTTGGTTTTATGGCAGGCTCCCCCGCCGCTATCGGTCTTGTCATGGCAGACACCGCGATGAAAGCCGCCTCGGTTCAGATCGCCCGCTATATGACGCCCAGTCTCGGCACCAGCCATTCCAACGAAGTGATCCTGGCGCTCTCCGGCACCGCGGACGCCGCAAAGGAAGCGGTCCTTTCCGCCCGCCAGATCGGCCTGGAGCTTCTCATCGCGATGGGAAGCTATCCCGAGATCCCCGGAACACCCTACTTAGTATGAGGAATTTTCATGAAAAAAATCCGACGCACGCTTCTCATCTTCCTTCTCCTGCTTCTGTCAGGGGGAGGCTTTTATTTTTCCCACCGAAAAGGAAACACAACTCCCATCTCCGCTCAGGAAATTCACCTCAATACGCTGGTAACTGTCACGCTCTACGGCACAGACCGGACAGAACTTTTGGACGGGGCCTTCGCCCTCTGCGATCACTACGAAAAACTCTTCAGCCGCACGCTGCCGGAAAGCGAAATTTACCGGCTGAACCACGGCGAGATCAGCGAGGTTTCCCCGGAAACCTCGGAGCTTATTCAGATCGGCCTGTCCTACGGCGAACTCTCCGAAGGAGCCTTCGATATCTCCATCGAGCCCGTCTCCTCCCTCTGGGATTTCACCTCCGGAAATGCTGTGATCCCCGACGAAAAAGAACTTGCCGAAGCTGTGGCTCTCGTAGATTACCGGAAAGTCCATGTAAACGGCAATACTGTCACCTTCGACACCCCCGGCATGGGCCTCGATCTCGGAGCCATCGCCAAGGGCTATATCGCCGATCGCATCAAAGAGTACCTCAAAAAAGAAGGCGTCGAGCACGCCCTGATCAATCTTGGTGGAAATGTCCTCTGCCTGGGCGACAAACCGGAGGGAACAGCTTTTCGCATCGGTGTCCAGAAACCCTTCGGCGAATCAACAGAGACGCTCACGATCTGTCCCATCGAAGATCAGTCCCTCGTCTCCTCCGGCACCTATGAGCGCTTTTTCCAAAAGGACGGCCGGCTCTACCATCATATTTTAAACCCGAAGACCGGCTATCCTTATGATAATGGCCTCACCGCCGTCACAATCCGTTCCGACGATTCTCTTACCGGAGATGCACTGAGCACTACCGTTTTCGCCCTGGGCGAAGAAAAAGGGCTGGAGCTTCTGAACCGGCTCGACGGGGTGGAAGGCTTTGTTGTCCGGGAGGATTTGTCGATTCATAAATCGGAAAATTTCTAAAAAAAGATCCAGCCTCATGCAGGATGTCAACTGCATTGACTGGATCTCTTTTTTGTCATTTGTTACTATTCAAAGTCATAATTGCATAAATGAGCACTTTTTGATGAAAATCTATATAGCGAGAAGCCGCATCATGATGAGATCTGAATAGCAACCTTCTTTTTTTATTTGGAAAGAACAGATACAAACCGCACTTTCTTGTCCATGGCATCTCCAATCAGGCCTACCACTTTTCCCATCGTAAAAGCCGCCAGAACGGTTCCGATGCCCAGACCGTCCAGATGGCCCAGAAACAGTCCGGTCATCAGGCCCGTCACTGCCAGGCAGATCACATCGAAGGAAATCTTGACTCTCGAATATTTTGCTCCGATGATATTGGAAAGATCCCTGGGAAAAAGATCCGTCGGAATGATCGGCAGCTGACAGCGGTTTGCCAGAGCGATACCAAAACAGAGCAAAAGGTAGCTCACCACGAAATACAGAAGCTGCCAGCCAAGTCCCATCGGAAGGCCGTTGATCCATAATTTATGTACATCCAGCATTTCGCTGAAGGCAAAGCCCACCACGAAGCTGAAGAGATACTGGGGAACAAACCTTTTCTGCAGGATCATCAGGCTTACGACCAGAAGCCCCTGGAAAATATAGGTCCAGGTTCCCAGAGACAATTTCGGCAATACCAGAGAAAACGCATAGGGCACGCTGGAAACCGCTGAGATTCCGGAACCCGACTGGAGCATCAGTACGACTCCCAGGCTGTTGATCAGCACCACGATCAAAAGGGCCAGTTCTCCGCGCAGGACGGTGCGGCTGTCCTCCTCTGTTTTTCCGTTGTTTTCTTTCTTTTGTTTCATTTTTTCTTCCTCCTCATTTGAAACTCCTGTGGCATTATACCACAGAGACGAGGAGAAGTCACAATTCTTTACCAGTTTCTTCACAGGGCTAACACATTTTCCCAGTATAGTAAAACCATCAAAACTACTTCAGAATAGAAGAGATTTTGAAAGAGCAGAAAATAAATGATCCAGAACGTTTCGGCGTTCTCACGAAAGGTATGGTGAATTTTTATGAAAAATAAATATGCTGCAATCGTATTAGGACTGGCACTGACCATCTCTTCCTGCCCGGTATATGCGGCAGAGAATACAACCGAAGCCACCACAAATGCAGAGAACAGCTTGGAAACTGAGACCACTTCTGATTCTGAAGCAGAAGAAAATACCGTTTTGGGACAGGTGACAGCCGTAAATGACGACTCCATCACCATCACCATCGGAACTCAGAAAGAAATGCAGGCTCCCGGTGGCGACGGCCAGGGACAGGCCCCGGACGGTAATGGCGATCAGCAGACGCCGCCGGAAAAACCCGACGATTCCAACGGTGATTCCTCTGACCAGCAGACTCCTCCCGAAAAACCAGAAGGAAGCTCCGAGGAAGGTTTTTCTGAGAATGATACGGTTTCCGCTGATAGCGGCAACGGGGAAGCTCCAGAAGCTCCGGACAGCAACGGTGCTCCCGATGAAAATGGACAGAGTCAGCCCTCCATGCTGGATCTGACCGGTGAGGAGCAGACCATCACCGTAACCTCCGACACTGTCATCACCAGACAGACCATGCAGGATCCTGGCGGCAATGGACAGGGTCAGGCTCCGGATGGTAATGGCGACCAGCAGACGCCGCCCGAGAAACCGGACGATTCCAACGGTGATTCCTCTGACCAGCAGACTCCTCCCGAAAAACCGGAAGGCAGCTCTGAGGAAGCTTCTTCTGAAAATGCTGCCGCTGATGACAGCAACGGAGAAGCTCCGCAGGCTCCGGACGGCAACAGCCAGGCCCCGAATGGCAACGCTGACAGCTCCGAGCCCCTCTCCCTCTCTGACCTGAAAGAAGGCGACGTCGTCTCTGTTGTATTAAATGACGACGGAACCGCTGCTTCCATTACTGTTCAGTCCATGGGCGGCGGTAACATGGGCGGCGGCATGGGTGCTCCCGGCGGCCAGTCCCAGGGCGTAGACAGCTACACCGCAGTCAACACTTACTCCGAAGATACTTCTCTTGACGGAGATTCCATCGAATCTACAGGCACCGACGAAAACGCCGTTCTCGTGGACAGTGGAGCCAACGTCAGCATCAAAAACGCCACCATCACCCGCAATTCCGAGGACAGCACCGGCGGCGACAACTCCAGCTTTTACGGCGTGGGCGCAGCCGTTCTCACCACAGACGGAACCGCTTCCGTAAGCAACAGCACAATCACCACTGATGCCAAAGGCGGAGCCGGCCTCTTCGCTTACGGCGACGGCACCATTTATGCAGCTGACAGTACAATCACTACCCACCAGGATACCTCCGGCGGAATCCACGCTGCTGGCGGCGGCACTCTCTATGCCTGGGATCTGAACGTGGAGACCAACGGTGAATCCGCAGCTGCCATCCGCAGCGACCGCGGCGGCGGCACCATGGTAGTAGACGGCGGAACCTATACCTCCAACGGAGTTGGTTCTCCGGCAGTTTACTGCACCGCTAATATTGCCATCAATAATGCCACTCTGACAGCCAACGGCTCCGAGGCCGTCTGCATCGAGGGTCTGAACTCCCTTCACCTCTTCGACTGCGACCTGTCCGGAAATATGTCCGACGACGATCAGAATGACTGCACCTGGGGCGTCATCGTATACCAGAGCATGTCCGGTGACTCTGAAGTCGGCAACAGCACCTTCCAGATGACCGGCGGCAAACTTTCCACCGGAAACGGCGGTCTGCTCTACACCACCAACACCGAGTGTACACTGACCCTGGACAGCGTGGATATCACCTACGCTCCGGACAGCGAATTCTTTCTCCGCTGCACCGGCAACAATAACCAGCGTGACTGGGGTCAGACCGGAAACAATGGTTCTGACTGCCTCTTCACCGCCATCAACCAGGAGATGCAGGGCGATGTCGTCTGGGATTCCATCAGTGACCTTGACTTCTACATCACCGACAACAGTACACTTACCGGAGCTATTATAGATGATGAAACCTACGCTGGTAATGGCAGAGATGGATATTGCAACGTTTATCTTGCAGAAGGCTGCACCTGGACTGTAACCGGAGACAGCACGGTTTCTTCGATTGAATCTGAGGGAAGTATCGTAGATGCGGATGGAAAGACGGTTTCTATCGTGGCTACTGATGGTACTACCTATGTAGAGGGTGATAGCCAGTATACGATCACGACGGGGAGCTACAGTGATTCTGTGGATCTTACTGGGGCAACCAGTGAGGCAAGCTGGAGTGACTACTCTGTCGAGAAACCGGATACGCTTTAAGTAAAGCCTAAGAAACCTTTTGACAAAAGAGGACAGCTTTGAGAAAGCTGAAGAAATGATAGCGCAAAGGGGCGGCTCGGAGTCGCGAGACCGCCGCCCCTCTGCACTCCCCACTGGGCCCGCTTAGAAAATAGGGGGCTTACGTCAGACTGGGAATGCGTGAAATGACAGGTGTTACTGGATAAGAAGATCAAAAAATAAGAGGCTTACGTCAGACTGCTACGCAGTGATAATAAGATGTTTTGTTATTCATATTGAAAGCTTAAATGTTGGATTTTAATATGAAGCGTTAAACACCATATGATCTATGTACCAGCTTGACGTAAGCCCCTTATTTTCTAGTATAACGTTTCGAAAATAACTGGAGCATTCACGCAGGATGCAGATTCAACTGTGTAATCGGATTTGTAGACAAGTCAATGGTCTAGTTATTTCAAAAACGCTATACTAGTGTACTGTATCATTGACATTTCGCTAAATAACTTGCCTGTTTTCCCATCGAACTGCGTTGACTTCGCTCAACGATGCCACCGCATCGCCTCGTTCAGTCGCCTTGTCGATGAAAAAACATTCTGCGTTATTTAACTGAAAGTCAATGAGACAGCACACTAGGTTTTTATATCCACAACCACCCGTCATTTCACGCAATAACAGTATGACGTAAGCCCCTTATTTTCTAGCGTGCCCCGGAAAGGGGGTGCAGGGGGAAAACCAGGACTGCTAGACTCCGATGGTTTTCCCCCTGCTTATTCCCTGGTGGCTTTCAAAAGCCCCCATATAAAAAAAGAGAGCCTCCCGCTCTCTTTTTTCATATCATCCAACTCTAAGTTTAAACTTCTGTATCTCCTTCTCCGAAGACACTCTCTCAATCTCCGCTCCAAGGCTTCTCAGCTTCTCCTCGAAGCACTCATATCCTCTCTGGATATACACGATATCATCGACCACGGTAATACCCTCCGCAGCCAGTCCTGCGATCACAAGAGCAGCTCCTGCTCTCAGATCCGGAGCGCTGACTCTTGCTCCTGTGAATTTTTCCACGCCGGTGATAATCGCACTGTTTCCTTCCACCTTCACATTGGCTCCCATGCGGGTGAGCTCATCGATGTATTTGAAACGGTTCTCAAAAATACTCTCTGTCACAATGCTGGTTCCCGAAGCCAGAGCCAGGGTTACACCGATCTGGGGCTGCATGTCCGTCGGATAGCCCGGATACGGCTGGGTCTTTACATGGGTGTTCCGGAGACGCTTGGATGCGACCACACGCACCGCGTCATCAAACTCTTCCACCTCGCAGCCGATCTCCTCAAGTTTCGCTGTGGTAGCCTCCAGATGCTTCGGAATCACGTTTTTCACCATGATATCGCCCTTGGTGGCTGCTGCGGCAAACATAAAGGTTCCTGCCTCGATCTGGTCCGGAATGATAGAGTACTCCGTGCGATGAAGCTTCTCCACTCCGCGGATACGGATCACATCGGTTCCTGCACCCTTGATGTTGGCTCCCATGCTGTTCAGGAAGTTTGCCACATCAACAACATGAGGCTCACGGGCGGAGTTCTCGATGATCGTATAGCCCTCTGCCATGGAAGCTGCCATCATAATATTGATGGTCGCACCTACAGAAACGGTATCCAGGAAAATATGACTTCCTCTTAAACGCTCTGCCTTGGCAATGATAGATCCATGACAGATCTCCACCTCTGCTCCCAGAGATTTAAAACCCTTCAGATGAAGGTCTATGGGACGGCTTCCGATATTGCAGCCGCCGGGAAGGGGAACTTCCGCTCTCTTATATTTACCCAGCAGGGCTCCCAGAAGATAATAAGACGCTCTGATCTTTTTGATATATTCATAATCGACACTGCAGTCACCGATCATAGATCCATTGATTGCAGCTTTATGACGGTCCAGTCTGTCCACCTTCGCGCCGATTCCGGCAATGGCCTCCAGAAGTACATTGATATCCTGAACATCAGGCAGGTTATCGATCACCACGGTCTCATCCGTCATGATCGCTGCTGCCAGGATGCCGAGCGCCGCGTTTTTCGCTCCGCCGATCTCTACCTCGCCAACTAACGGATTTCCACCTTTAATTATATATTGATCCATAAAGACACCTCAAATATTCTTTTTTATTCAGACTCAGGCAGCTTCACAATCCTGCCCTTTACCGATAAAAGCCACCGCATGCAAAGAAAACCTCTCCCGTAGGTTCAGGGCTTCTCTTCTCATCTTCGGTGGCACCATTGTCCTCGCTTACGCATCGAAACTAATGATTATTATAGTCTTTTTCGCCCTGTTTGTAAACAAAAATTAAGATTTCGGTAATTTTAGCTTGAAATCATAATATTTTCTTAAATTTTTAAGCCATTTTTATGCATATTATCCAATATTCAGGACATAATCAGGTGATTCCATGGATACATTTCCCTGCGTGTTTATTTTTCGACCTATCTGATAAGTATCCGGCTCACTCCTTTTTCAGGGCCTCTGCCACCAGCTCCACCGTCTCCCGGATGCCCAGAGTTTCCTCATCCACGGTCAGCTGTGCATATTTTTCATAAAGCGGGGTACGCTCTTCGTAAAGCCCTTTTAAGGTCTGTCCTTCTTTCAACACCACTCCCCTGTCTTTTAAATTTCCCAGGCGACGGACCAGAACGTCATAGGGAAGCTTCAGATAGACCACGGTACCAATCTCACTTAAATGTTCCATGGCCTCTTTTCCATAGATGACGCTGCCTCCTGTGGCAATGACGCTCCGCTCCGGATTCAGTTCGCTGTTGATCTTATTTTCTACCTCCAGAAAGCCTTCGATTCCTCTTTCTGAGATAATCTCATGTAAAAGTTTTCCTTCCGCTTCCTGGATCACCAGATCGGAATCGATAAAACGGTAGCCGAGCACCTTCGCCAGGACTACGCCAACGGTACTTTTGCCGGATCCCGGCATTCCGATGAGAACAACATTTTTCATAAAGGCTCCTCCTTCTTTAGTTCCCGATGATACTTCCATCAGTGGCATTGATAGTCATGTAGCTGATTCTCGTCCCTTCTTCCACGCCATAGGCCTCCGCCACAGAGCCCGTGGCTGTCCCGATAAAACTCCAGGCAGGCACCAGAACGCCTGTATAGACCTCCACTCCGTTCTCTGTGGTAACGTTGCTGTCTTCCTGCAGAAGATCCTTGCTGATGACCCTCACATACCCCAGGCGCACCTCAGATATATTCAGATCTCCCGTAAGGACTCCAGCATCTATCGTCAGACTACCCTCCAGCATTTCCTCAAAAATCTGAGAAATTTCTGAAAAAGGCAGAAGGAACGCATAATCATCCTGCCAGTCCTCGATCTCAACCGGCGCCATCCAGTTGAAAGAGACAAGGCCGTTTTTTCCATAGACCACGTTAATATCTTCCTGGGGCCAGTTCATGAGACCGTCGTCCTGAATGTCACAATAGGTTGCTGTGGAAGTACGGATCACCGGCACGCCATCCACACTTCTGCAATAGGAAAAGCGCCTCACCGGCTCCTCATCCGTCTGCTGAACCATGGCATCCAGCTTGCTCCACCAGAAAAGCATCCCGTCTTTGACCTCCCAGAGCTCTGTCTCCTCCAGTCCAAGCGTTCTCATCAGCTCGCTTCCCTGCTTCTGGAGATCCACCTCTGCCAGATTTTCCTCATGGATCCGGTTTACCCCATTCTGGGCTTCGTTCAGCTTTTCCGCATCCTGACTGGAAAAAACATCCGCATAAGGGAGGTACATCGTAAACTGCACCGGATTCAGTTCATCCATATAGTGCTGCATTGTGCAGGAAAAAAAGCCGTTATCCATCATGGCAAACCCCAGAAATTCACTTCTGCCTGCAAGGTCTTTCAGCTCCTTTCTCTCCCAGTTGGTTCCATCCGCTGTGCTCCAGGAAAGCTCCTCACAGAGCATGACGAGATTCTGGGTCATAAGCTGCTCTCTCCAGTCGCTTTCCTTCTCGGCCGTCTCTCCCAAGAGCTCCTGCAGTGTAGTAAAATCATCCTCCGTATTAAAATAGAAGGTTTTCTTTCCATCCAGGAAATCACAGAGAAGCTTCCAGGCATCCGCGTAGCTGTCCGGAGGCTTGGGTTTTACCATCTCTGTCTGGCCGGAATAGAGCTCCTCGTAGGTACTCCCTTCTGTAAAAGTTTCCACATTCTCACCAACAGGAACCTCCTGAACCTCCGCAGCCGCCTCGCCGGTCCCCATGGTAAACCCGACTTCCTTCTTCTGAAGACTTGCCTGGCTGGAAGCATTATAACCGTACTCCCCCTCGATCTCCGTCTCTTTGATTTCCGTATCATAGTCGACCCCCTGCCTGATCTCATAGAAAGCGCCGCCCTTCATGAGGGCTTTTTCCATGCGTTCCATCTCCTCACTGGAAAAATTCCGGCTTCTGATCTTTTTCAGCTGGATTCCTTCCACCTCCGGCACAATGACCCGCGCGTTGGCCAACAGGCGGAAATTGCTGAAATCTTTATCGCAGAGGTAACGCACGGGAGCCTGAACCTGCTCCTGCACGCTGCTCTCATCTCCCTGATTTAAAAGCACACTCTCCTGCTCTTTTTTCGGAACCACCACCTGAAGGCTGGAATTCCGGCTGCAGCCATTCAGCAAAAGACTCCCCAGAAGAAAACCTGTCAGCAAAATTCTCCCTTTTCTCATTCGTCCGTCTCCTCCTGAAATACCACGCTGATTTTCGTTCCCTGACCCACAACGCTCTCGATCACAAGGTTCGCCCTGTGAATCTCGGCGATTTTCTGGCAGAGCGCCAGACCCATGCCAATGCCTCCGGCCTTCCGGCTCCGGGATTTATCTACCATATAAAAGGCCTCCGTAATCCGCGGTATCTCTTCCTTCGGAATTCCTTTTCCGAAATCCCGAACCCAGATGCAGCCCTTTTCCCCGTGAAGCTCAATGACAGAGCCCGGCTTCGAGGCCTTGATGGCGTTGTCCAGAAGGTTCACCAGAAGGCTTTCCATCAGGTCCACATCCATCTCACACTCCCAGCTCTCGGAGAAAGCCAGAAGCTCCATCTGACTGTCCTGCATATGGTAGCACTCCAGATCGGCCACCTCCCGGACCAGTCTGTCCACCGGGTAAGGTTCCTTGTGAATCCGGTCCTCGTCATAAAGACCGATGAGGGTCATCATTTTTCCGGAAAGACGCTCCAGACGACGGCATTCGGAATTGATGTGCTCCAGGGCTTTTTTCTGCTGCTCTTCGGAAATTTTCACATGGAGAAGCGTGTCGGAATAGCCGATAATCGAAGTCATGGGCGTCTTGAGCTCATGGGTCAGACTTCCCAGCAGCTGACGCCGCCGCTCGGAAACGGTCTCCAGCTCCTCCATCTGTTCCTCCATCTTGTCCGCCATCCGGTTGAAAGCCACGCTCACCTTGCCGATCTCGTCATTTCGACGAACCCGACAGCGCCGCTCCCAGTCACCCCGGCTGATGGCCCCCGCGGTGTTCTCAAGCTCCGTCAGCGGTTTTAAGACCATCCGCACGAGCCAGAATACAATATCCACAGCAAAAAAGATCACCACCAGATAGATCATGATGAAAAGCCACATCTGCTTTGTCATTTCCTCATAAATGCCGGAAATATCCTTCACAAGAATGAGCTGAAATTTGAGATTTCCCTTTTTCTCCGTCTTCAGCGTCTGCCCCATGACCAGAAGATGGCGGTTGTCCGTTTTCTGCAGGACATAGGCCGGATCCTGATCATTAAACCGCGCATCCTCCCCACTCACCAGCGTGTAGCCCGTGAGATTCACGACCTCCTGGCCGTTTTTCAGCAGAATGTAATCCGTCCCGCCGTATTTCTGCACGGTATAATTCAGAAAGGATTTCCTCGTCACCTCGCTGAAACGGGAGAGCGGATTGTTGTTGATCTCCTGGGCGATGACATAAGAATTGACCTTCATCTGCTGCTGGTAGCTGCTGACGGTCTGGTTCAGGTTGTACTTCCAGGTCTCGTACAGCATGCCGCCTCCGAAAATCCCCATGGCAATGAAAAGCACCACTGCCGTCAGAAGGGAAATTTTCTTCCATAACTTCATCCTTAATCCTCCAGACGGTATCCGATCTTGGGAATCGTCTTGATCACATCAAAAAGTTCCAGTTTTTTCCGAAGCTGGCCGATGTGGACGTCCACGGTCCTGGTCTCCCCGAGATAATCGCTTCCCCAGACCTGATTTAAGAGCTGTTCCCGGGTAAAAGCCATGTTTTTATTCTTCGCCAGCAGCACCAGAAGATCGTACTCCAGGGGTTTTAAGCTGACTTCCTGGCCGTTTTTTGTGACCTGATGCTCATTTAAATTGATCTCGATATCGCCCACAGTGATCCGGCTGATCTGCCGTCCGGTCCGCTCCAGCACTTTTTCGACGCGGACCAGAAGCTCCAGCACTTCGAAAGGCTTGACAATGTAATCCTCCGCTCCGGAACGAAGTCCCCGGATCTTCGAGCCCACGTCGTTTTTCGCCGTGAGATAGATCACCGGAATCTTCGCCTCCTTCATAAGGTCCATGAGTTCGAAGCCGTCTTTTCCCGGAAGCATCACGTCCAGAAGGGCCAGATCGAAATTCCTGTCCGTTTTTAAGAGCTCTTCCACCTCGTTTCCGTCAAAAAGCGCCTCCGTATCGTACCCCGCCACTGTGAGATTCATGGAGATCAGCTCAGAAATGGCAGTATCATCCTCTATGACCAAAATTCTGTTTTTCAAAATATCCCTCTTTTCTATTTTTTCTCTTTCCAGCTTTTCAGCTCCTGATAGAGCTTTGCGATGGGAAGTCCCACCACATTGTTGTAGTCCCCCCGGATTCCTTTGACAAAAATCGCCGCTTTTCCCTGGATTCCGTAAGCCCCTGCCTTATCCATGGGCTCCCCGGTGGCGATGTAGTCACAGATCTCCCGCTCCGTCATCGGATAAAAGGAGACGTCCGTCCCCTCGGAAAACGTCCTGCTCTCCTGGTAAAAATGCCCGCTCTCCTTTTTGATGCGAATCAGGGTCACGCCGGTATACACCTGATGGGTTCTGCCGGAAAGCTCTTTCAGCATGGCTTCTGCACCTGCTTCCCCGGCGGGTTTTCCCAGCTTTTTTCCATCGATGGACACCATGGTATCGGCCCCGACGATCAGAACGGAATCCTCGGCAAAGCCCTGCGTTTTCACCAGTTCTGCCACGGCTCCCGCTTTTCTTTTGGAGAGCTCCTCCACCATTCGGTCCGGGGCCTCCACCTCGATGTTTTCATCTGCTTCACTTACAATCACTTCAAATCTAAACCCAGCCCGGGCCATAAGCTCCCGTCTTCTCGGAGAAGAAGAAGCAAGCACAATCTTTTCCATATATAGAATCTCCGTTTTCTCTTTTTTCGTTTCGACACCTGCGAATTGCTCTGCTGACAGGCAGCTCACGCAATTCTGGTTCGTCTTATTCTACCATGCCGCTTATTTTTTCACAAGGAAGATATTTGTATTTCCATGACGGACAACCCTCTCCTCATCGCCACAACAAAAATCCGGCTGCCGGAGTTTCTTGCTCCTGCAGCCGGAAAAAATACCTTTACGCTCTCCTGGAAATCTTCTTCCGAATCGTCTGGCGGTCGTAATTATTCATGCTCTTTCGCACCATCTCAGAATCCGTGGGACAGTCGTAAGTGAGGTTTCCGAAACGCTGCCGCCCCTCGCTTCCTTTTCCCAGAACCAGCACGACGGTCTTCTCCCCCGCGTCCTGAATTGCCCGGTGAATCGCCAGCGCCCGGTCCTCAATGCACTCGCAGGGACAGCCCACCATCTCCACATAATGACCGGTCTCCTCGGAAATCCTGGTCACAGATTCCGTCCCCGGATCATCCGTCGTGAGATAAACCCGGTTGGAAAAAAGCCCGGAAATCAGTCCCAGATCCCGCCGCCGGTTCAATGCTTTGTCTCCTGGACAGCCGAAGACCGTGTAGATCTCATAGCCCGGATATTCCTTGTATACAGAATCATAGAGCTTCTCGAAGCTCAGCCGGTTATGAGCGTAATCCACGATGGCCACCAGTTTCCGGTCGCGGCTCTCGAACTCTTCCATCCGTCCCTTCACCTGCACATTGGCCAGAGCCTCCTTCATGGAGTCCACATCCACCCCGTAGGCATAAGCCGCCGTGATGGCCGCCAGCGCATTTTCCACATTGAAAAGGCCGTGCATCCGGAGATTGAACTTCTCATGGAACCGGTCGCAGCGCACCCAGAAGGAAATCCTTCCCCCGTGCATCTCGATATCGTGTCCCCAGATATCCGGCGCTCCCGTGGTTCCGAAAGTCAGCACCTTCTCCGCAATCTGAGAAGCAGAAAGGATTCTCTCTTTCTCCGCGCTGTCCAGATTCACGCAGGCCACCTTCGTCTGCTTGAAAAGAGAAAGCTTCGAGGTAAAATAATCCTCGAAATTTTCATGCTCGCAGGGACTGATGTGATCCTCGGAGATGTTGAGGAAGATCCCCACATCAAATTTCAGCCCCCGTACTCTCTTATATTTCAGCGCCTGGCTGGAGACCTCCATCGTCAGATAACGGATGCTCTCGTCCGCACAGTTCCGGATATGGCGGTGGATTTCCATAGCCTCCGGCGTAGTCATCTTCGCCGGTACCAGTTCTTTTCCGTCGTAGATATCCACGGAGGAAAGGATGCCTGTCTCCTTCCCCTGCTGCTTCTTCTCCCAGACATCCAGGATCGCCTTAATATAATAGGAAGTGGTCGTCTTTCCCTTGGTCCCCGTGACGCCGGTGAGATGAAGCGGCAGCGGCTCCGTCCGGTAGAAAATGGCCGCCAGCACCGGCATGGCCTTCCGGATATCTTTCACCTGAATCCAGGCGATCTCTTCCGAAAGCTCGTACCGCTTCTCGCTCACATAACAGATACAGCCCCGCTCCAGGGCCTCCTTTAAATACTCCACCCGGAAGTTTTTCCCTTTGCATACAAAGATTCCGCCGGAAACCACCTCCTTGGAATCAAAGGTCAGCCCCCTGACCTCCGTCTCTTCTTCTCCATCTATACAAAAAGCCGCCGTCATATCGGCGCTTTCCAATTTCTCCAGATATTCCTTCAACTGTTCCATTCTTTATCCTGCCCCTCATATATTTGTGTAACCGGTAATCCAGCGGAATTTCCTGTTACATGAAAAAGCAGCAGCTCTGACGCGAACTGCTGCCGTAAAGCCTAACAGAATTATAGCTGTTGTGGCTCACAAAAGTATACAAGGTTTTGTAATCAAAATGTAAACTTATTACCTCTGCAAAATGCTCCGGAGATCTTTTTCCCTGAGATTTCCCAGGTTTTCCAGGCCTGCGGGAGAATTGTATACATTCCCTTCTGCGGAAACCCGGTAAACCTCCGCCTTTTCAAAGGGCTGCCCCAAGAAATGTCCGCTTCTGGATAGTGTATACAATACCATATCGTGATAGTCCTTCCAGAGCTCCTTTAAGTTCTCCTTCACCTCTTCTTTTTCCTCTTCCGTCAGGCGAAGGCTTCCGTCCCAGGCCGGATTTCCCACGCCATGACCCGCGCCGTGGCCGTCTGCCTCATCCCGGACGAGATAGAGGACGCCGTTGCATTTTCTCCGGTTCAGTCCATCCAGGAAGCCTCTGGTGAGAACGCGGTTTCTGTTCTCTCCTGTCAGGGTAACGCTGGTTCCATATACAATATCCCGACGGCTCAGAGCATCCATGGAATACATAAGGCTCTCATAAAGATAGGAACTCTTTCCCATTTTCTCCAGGTTGATATCCGAGCAGGCATCAAGACAGAGCATGGGAACCAGATTCCGGTGATCGCTGAAAAACTGATCATATTCTTCATTCAGAAGCGTTCCCTTCGTGAAAACCAGAAACCAGCTGTTCTGATACCGGGCCGCCCGCTCCAGGATCTCCCTCTCCATCAGCGGCTCTCCACCGGTGAGAAAGAAAAAACGGATACCCAGCTTTTCCGCCACCCGGAACAGAACATCCCACTCGTTTACCGTCATGAGCTCTTCCTGATGTTTCGTATGAATATAACCGTTCTCACAACCTGGACAGGACAGATTGCAATGGACCGAAATATCTGCCTGCAGAAATACCGGAACATGAATCCCGGCTTCCCTTGCCTTCAGACGCCTTCCGGCTGCCTGGGCCCCGGAAATTTTTAGGTATGAATAAAGATCAAAAATTTCTCTCATACAAAACACCCTCTTTCGCCTTTTTTCGACTGGTACTTTTTGCATTTATTATAGCCTATTTGTGAAAGATGTCCAGTATTTTTTAATTTTTCCGCCAAATTGACAAAAGCGGCTCATGTATCTATGAACCGCCCTTACATTTTAAGCTTATTTATTTTTCAGCGCTTCCATCTCTTTCTGCACCTGTTTCAGATTTTCACGGATGGACAGGCTCTGGGGACAGACTTTTTCGCATTTTCCACAGGCTTTGCACTTATCGGCCCGCTCTGCTTCCGGCAGATACTTGAAATAATTCTGTCTGGTGATCTCCTCATTTCCGTACATGGCAAGGTCGTTCCAGATCCGGAAGTTCTTCGGAATATTAACGCCATGCGGGCAGGGCATACAGTAAGCGCATCCCGTACAGCCATTCTTCGTTCTGGCCTTGATGGCAGCGGCAACTCCCTCCACAATTTTCTCTTCCTTCTCAGTCAGAGGCTCAAAATTGCCGAAAGTTTTCAGGTTGTCCTCCACCTGCTCCATCGTGGACATACCGCTTAATACCACATGGACGTCCGGATGGGATGCCACCCAGCGAAAGGCCCAGGAAGAAGTGCTGGCCTCCGGTCTTGCCTCCTTGAAGGGAGCTTCTACTTCCTCGGGAAGAGCGGCCAGAGAACCGCCTTTGACCGGCTCCATGATTACCAGGGGAACTCCCAGCTTCTCAGCCAGCGCATAGCCCTTATCGCCTGCCTGAATGTCACGGTCTATGTAGTTGTACTGGATCTGGCAGAAATCCCAAGGACGGCTTGTCAGAATCTCCTCAAAGACTTCATAATCATCATGGAAGGAAAAGCCGATATAACGGATCTTTCCGGCCTCACGCATGGACTCCACGAAAGGAAGCACATCCAACTCTTTTACCTTTTCCCAGGCTTCTTTGTCCAGGCCATGCAGAAGATAAAAATCCACATGATCCACAGCCAGGCGCTCCAGCTGCTCGTCAAAAATTCTCTTTACATCCTCTTTTTTCTCCAGCTTCCAGATCGGAAGTTTTGTGGCCAGATAGAAGGAATCCCGGTCATATTTTTTCAGTACCTTACCCACAAAAGGCTCGCTGTCTCCATTGTGATACGGGTAAGCCGTATCGATATAGGTAACGCCGGCCTTGATGGCTGTATCCAGCATTTTCTCTGCTTCCGGCTCATCGATCTTTCCATCCGGCGTCTGTGGAAAACGCATGCATCCAAAACCTAAAAGTGACGTAGAAATTCCCAGTTTTTCAAATTTGCTGTACTCCATTTTTCTACCTCCATTGATATGTTCAGACTTTGTCTGTACTTACCAGTATAGCAGTTTTTTTCTCATTTGCAAGCGGGCACTCCGACCTTTCCTCGGCCCGGAAACCGTCTTTTTGTCCCTCCTTTCTTGCTTCTCCCCCATCAAGATGATATGATTAAAAAAAGCCATTCGGCAGAAAGAAGGTACCTATGAAAAAATTTCTGATTTACGTCTCCGCCCTCTCCCTTCTGGGCTCTCTTCCCGTCTCCGCCAATGATGAGACGGAGGAAACCTGGGCCGTCTACTGGTATCTCTGCGGCAGCGACCTGGAAAGCCAGTACGGCTGTGCCACAGAGGATCTCTCCGAGATGCTGGAGGTCTCTCTCCCGGAAAATGTCACCGTTGTCGTTGAGACCGGTGGCGCCACGGAATGGCAGAATGAAACCGTCGATCCCTCTTGCCTGGAGCGCTATGTCTACCAGGACGAAGAGCTGAGTTTTGTGGATTCCGTCCCTTCCGCCAGCATGGGGGAGGCTTCCACCCTGGCCGATTTTCTTGACTTCTGCTCCACCAATTATCCCGCGGATCACACAGCTGTGATCTTCTGGGATCACGGTTCCGGCAGCGCTTCCGGCGTCTCCTTCGATGAGATCTACGATTACGACTCTCTGACCCTGGATGAGATCTACAACGCTTTTGCCTCCGTCTACGAGCTCTCAGAGGAAAATCCTCCCCTCGACCTCGTGGGCTTTGACGCCTGCCTCATGGCCACCGTTGACACAGCCTCCATGCTCTCCGACGTGGCTTCCTACATGGTTGCCAGCGAAGAGACCGAGCCTGGAAACGGCTGGTACTATACCGGCTGGCTGGGCGCTCTTGCCGAAGATCCTTCCATGGACGGTGCAACACTTGGTACCGCTATCTGCGATTCTTTCCAGGAGGGCTGTGAGATCTACGGAACAGACGATGAGATCACGCTCTCGGTCATCGACCTTTCCCGGATCAGCCCCCTTCTGGTGGCTTACGACAATCTCGGAAGGGAAGCCCTCTCCTACGCCTGCGCCGATCCGATCTTTTTCTCCGAGTTTGGCAGAAGCGCCCTCCAGTCGGAAAATTACGGCGGAAATACGGAGGATCAGGGCTACACCAATATGGTAGACTTAGGCGACCTGGTAAACAACAGCGCCGCACTTTTCACCGATACGGGCACGGACGTGCTCTCCGCCCTGGAGGACTGCGTTGTATACAAGGTCAATGGCCCTTACCGGGAAAAATCCTCCGGCCTTTCCTGCTACTATTCCTACAGTGGAAATACCGACGATTTCATTCAGTACGCTTCCGTCGGCGCCAGCGACGCTTTCCGCTATCTCTACAGCTACGAGCTCAGCGGCAGCCTCGATGAGGATGGCATCGCATATGTAAGCGAGATGGGCTACGGGGAACTCCCGGAAATCCCCTCCTTGGCCGAAGATGGCTCCGGCGATTATCCCCTCACCTTAAATGACGAGGGCCATGCAGTCATGGAACTGGATGCAGACACGGCCAACCTCTTAAAGGGCGTCTATTTCCAGCTGGCCTACATGGATGTGGAGGACGATATTCTTCTCTATCTCGGCCGTGACAACGATATTGACATGGACTGGGAAAACGGCGTCTTCACTGACAATTTCCGCGGCGTCTGGGGCTCCATTGACGGCAATCTCTGCTACATGGAGATCGTCTATGAGGGCGACGATTACAATCTCTACAGCGTTCCCGTGAAGCTCAACGGCGAGGACTACCATCTCCGGGTCGTTTACGATTATAGTGCGGAGGAATTTACCATCCTCGGCGCCAGAAAAGGCATCGATGACAACGGCATGTCCGACCGGAATCTGATTCAGCTTCAGCCCGGCGATGAGCTCACCACGATCCATTACGCCTCCACGATCTCCGGGGATGACGATTTTACCCCGGTGGAAATCGACACCTTCACCGTCACTGAGAATACAACCTTTGAGGAGACCGAGATGGGCGACGGCCAGTTCCTCATGCTTTTCGAAATGGTGGACCTGAAAAATGAATCCATCTACTCCGATCCGATCATCTTCACCGTCACCGACGGCGAGATTGAAGCGGAACTGTAATTCGAGCCCCTTTTGCAGGCAGCTGCTTTCTTTTCCGGAAGCGGCTGCCTGTTTCTCTTTGTTATGCCTTGCAATCCTATTTGCTTCATGATACACTGGGCGTGCTGCTTTTTACAGTATTTTTATCAGAAGGGGAATATCTATGACTTCAACCGCATCGGCCAAAAAGGATTCTGCCGGGGGCCTTTTTGCCAGATATGTCTCCCAGAATATCCTGGGAATGCTCGGATTATCTGCCTATGTGCTGGCAGATACTTTTTTCATCTCCCTGGCCCAGGGTGCGGACGGTATCACCGCCCTGAACTTGATTCTGCCTCTCTACAGCCTGATCTTCGCTATCGGATCGATGATCGGCGTAGGTTCCGCCACCCGTTTTAAAATTTATCGCGCCAGAGGAGAGCAGGAAGCGGATTACTATTTTTCCAACGCCATCATTTTTGCCGTGATCTTCGGCCTAATCTTTTCTCTCGCCGGCCTCTTTTTCCCGGGCCCCATCGTAAGGCTTCTGGGAGGCACGGAGGACATTGTGGCCATTGGTATACCGTATACAAGAATTTTTATGCTTTTCGGACCCTTTTTCATGATGAACTACATCTGCAATGCCTTCGTCCGGAACGACGGAAATCCGTCCCTTGCCATGACAGCCACTTTTTCCAGCAGTATCTTCAATATCGTCATGGACTATGTTCTGATGTTCCCACTGAAAATGGGAATGCCCGGCGCGGCTCTGGCCACTGCCTTCTCTCCCATCGTGGGAATCGGTATCTGCTGTATCCATTTTTTTTCCAAAAAGAACTCCGTCCGTTTCCGTCTGCAGCTTCCTTCGCTTCGACGTCTCGGCCGGGCCTGCCAGCTGGGTGTAGCGGCTTTTATGGGTGAGATTTCCTCTGGTGTGACCACCATGGTCTTCAATTTCCTGATTCTCGGGCTCACCGGAAATACCGGCATCGCTGCCTATGGCGTCGTCGCCAACGTGGCTCTGGTGGCCACAGCGGTCTTCAACGGTATCTCCCAGGGGTCCCAGCCCCTTCTCAGTGATTATTATGGAAAAAATGACGACAAATCCGTACAGAAGATTCTCCGCCTTTCCATCATCACCGGAATCGCCGCGGCTGTCCTCATCATCCTTGTCACAAACCTGATTCCGGATGTAATTGTCGCCGTCTTCAACAACGAGAACAACGCAGAAATGGCTTCCTATGCGGTCTTCGGCGTCCAGCTCTATTTCACCGGCTTTCTCTTCGCCGGCTTTAACATCATCGGCACTGGTTTCTTAAGCGCCACGGAAAGTGCTGCCTGGGCCTTCATCACCTCTGTGCTCCGTGGTTTTGTGGCCATCAGCCTCTGTGCACTGCTCCTCTCCGCCCTCTTTGGCATGACCGGCGTCTGGCTGGCCTTCCCGGTGGCCGAATTCATCACCGCCGTTCTCATGGTGATCGCCATCGCGCAGAACGTCCGGAAAATGCGGACTAAATAAGATTGCAATTAAAAACGCAGACTTCTCTTTTTATCGAGAATCTGCGTTTTTTTGTTTACCGTCTGCGGGGCCGTCTTTTAAAAAGCCCTGCAAACAGAAGAGCCAGAACCAGGACTCCCAGAGAAATCGCGAACCAAATGAGATTCGCAGAAATGCCGGTCGAGGTCTCTTCCCCCATACCGCCTGGCATGTTGCCGGGAACAAAATTGTCATTCCCGTTTCCGTTACCATTGCCGCCCATGGGCTCACCCCCGTTCTGATCAAAGTTTCCCGGGGCAGCGGGCATGTTGGCGTTGTCCTGAGAGGTGGTCTGAGTGGAAGTAGACTCAGATTCAGACTCCTGCGTCGTGGTCTTCTTGCCTGCCACTTCCTGATCCGCCGTCTGGTCCGAAGTGTTTTCCGGCACAGTATCCTGCTCTAAGGTCTGCTCTGAAGCAGTTTGTGGCAGTGATTCTTGAATCATCTGATGCTCCACAGCTTTTGTCTCTGCTTCTGTCTCCTCTGTTGTTGTGCCTGCTTTCGTTTCCTGCATTTTTGTATCTTCTTTCACATCTGCACTGTCTTTTTCCGCTGTACCCGCTACCGTCTGCATCAGCACAGTTTCCCTACTGACATTGTTTTCTTCAGTTACTTCCGTTTCTGCAGCTTCTGCATTTTCCGTCTCTTTATTTTCTTCTGATTTGCTTTCACTCTTCTGGTCCGTACTGCCCGGCGTTCCACCACCAGGCATCTGCACCATATTGCCCGGTGCTCCGCCCTCGCCCATATCCGGCATCTCACCCTTTTTCCTGTCCGGCGGGCCTCCCTGCGGCATGTTATCAGGCATTTCCCCGTCTTCCGTACCCGCAAAAGCTTCTCTGGCGTCATCGCCTCCCGGAGCGCCGCCTCCATTGTTCATGGTGCCCATAACGCTTAAGTCCACGTCAGAAGCATCAATGAGCGTCGTCGCACTCCTCTGCTCCTCCTCCGTAGTGGGAATCATACCATTCAGCTGACCCTCAATGGATTCCCCGCGAAGCTTCACCACCGTACAGAGCATCTCAGCCGCTGCCTCATACTCCTCATAGGTATAGAACGCTGTCGAATCACTCTCCACGAGAGAGTCGATCCGGCTTCTGGTCCGGTTATAAAAAGTCTCAAACCCACCGCCATTGATATACCCATCCACCAGCTGCTGAAGGCAGGAAAGATATTTCTCATGATACTCCTCATTTTCCATCAGAGTATCAAAGAACGTAGTCCCTGAAAAAGCATTGTCGATGGGACTGTTTATCACAGAGGAAGCATCATTTCCCATTCCCATGCCGCCAAAAGCCAGATTGTAATCCCAGGGGATCAGATTCAGCTTTCCGCCGGACTCATAGAGATAATAATTGTGCGCCATATTTCCGGAAAGGCTGTCGTCGTTGACGGAGAAAATATGTACTGCAATATATTTCAGAAGGTTATCGATATCCATATAGTCTTCCAGATCCGTTCCCTCCGAAATATTTTTCAGGGCCTTCACCACCCTCTCGTGGTCCTTTTTTCCGCTCTCTGTGATCTCACCGTCCCAGATCGTCTCGTAACTGTCCACTTCATCGTCTGTATAGTTCAGATCCGCACCGCCGCTTCCGGACTGAGGACTGCTACCTCCGTTCCCCATCTCCATGCCTTCCGGCTTGTAGAGTTCTCCCTTTGCCGCTCCGTAATTCCGAAGCAGGAAGCTGTCCTCCACGCCCTCCAGGGCCAGATAACAGCCCCAGTACTCGCCGTTGACGGAAACGCCCGCGTAATTATAAAGTGAAGCGTCCGCCCCCAGATACTGGAACATATCGTAGATCAAGGCTTCCTTCATGCTCGTGGCATCCGCATAGTTGTTGTTCAGAATCAGCTTATCGAGGCCATAGCAGGTCTGACCTTCCACATAATGGTCAAATTCCAACTTGAAGCTGTAGCGGTCCGTCGTGGGATCGTTGGCAATGGAAGAAAGGCTGGTATTTCCTTTCGGCCGGATTCCTACATTGTAAAAAGTCTTTCCGTTGACTTCCACGTTACAGGAATAATATTCCTCCTCCATGGCGTTTTCCAGCATCTCATCCCAGTCGTCCGAATCCATGAGAATATTTACCTGCATGACCTCATCCGTGTTAAAAAGCGCCGTCTCATATTCCATGGAGACGCCGGTCTCACCGGCCAGGGCCTTTATCTGTTCTGGGCAGGCCACCGCCGCCAGACACAGACAAACAGCCACAGCCATGACCAGTGCGATCCACTTCGTCGTATGTCTGTGTGTGATCATACCCTTTCCTCCATCATCCCATATATTCTCCGTTGTAGCTTACGAGTGTGGCATTTCCCACGCCCTCAAGCTCCGTAATCCGGTTTACAAAAGCTGTCTCCGCATCTTTTGTCCGAAGTTCCGCCGTAAATTCGATGCCTGCCGCATTGACTGTCTTGGATTTCACGGTGTAATATTCCACAGCCTTCGCAAGAATCTCCGTAATTCTCTGCTCTGCCGCCTCATCCTTGCAGCTCACCACCAGAATGTAGGGCTGTTTCCGGATTTTCCGGTTGGCAAAAAGAAGCAGGATCACACCGATGAGTGCGGAACCGATGATTGCCAGCGGAATCATTCCTGCGCCGATGACAATTCCGACGGCCAGAGACCAGAAAAGAAAGACGATCTCCACCGGCTCTTTGATTGCTGTTCGGAAACGGACAATAGAAAGAGCGCCGACCATACCGAGGGACAATACCACGTTTGACGTTACTGCCATAATCACCAGCGTCGTCACCAGCGAAAGGCCCACGAGAGTCAACGCAAAGCCATCGGAGTAAAGAACTCCTGTCAGCGTCTTTTTATAGATCATAAAGATAAAAAGACCCACCAGCAGGGCCACTGCCAGCCCGATGCAGGTGTCCAGAAGTGAAAATTCTGTCACATTCTCCAGAAAACTGGATTTGAAAATATCTTGAAAGCTCATTGATTGATTCCTCCTGATTACTATGTATTTTCTCAACTATTCAGAAACCGCTGCATATTTTTTGCCCCAAACCTCTCGCTCACGCCTGCAGCGCATCCTCATCCGAATTTCCGACAGGCTCCGTACTTGGAAAAAGCCTGCTGACGGATTCCCTCTGTCTGCAGAAGGCAGGCGATGATCTCCGGAAGAAACTCATCAAATTTCACTTCCAGAATCATATCTCCCGGCACCTCCTCTGTCTCAATATCCCGCACCTGATTTTCCAGAAAATCCCGGTGAAACAACGTGGTCCGGATATTGGAGTCAAAAGTCACACGCACATTTCCGGCCGCATAGACGTAAGGTTCTCTCTTATAGGAAACCAGAACCCTGGGCCGCAGCTGCTGACTCTTCATTTTGCAGTAAAGCTCCCGTACCAGCTCCTCCGAATGCCCCAGCATCCAGCCCGTATCCCCGGAAAGAAGCGCCCGGCACTCTGCCTCTGTGATCTCCGCATCTTTCTTCATACAGAGGCTGTTGTGCTTGATCTTCTTTTCCAGCGTAATAAGAGAAAACCGGTCATTATAATAACGAATACGAAATTTCTCACGTTTCTGGATCCCGTCAACCTTCTCCCGAAGGGCTTTATCATAGACGTTATCAAAATAAATGCTACGGATCTGATAAGTCCCATCCGCTCCCGCATGAGGGTCCGGACGCATCACCGACCGCAGCCTCTGGCGAATCGCCAGATATTCTGAAAAATGGATCTTGTATTTCAATTCATGTCTGTACTTTCCATCCAGCTCCATTTCTTTCTCCTCTCCATAGTTTTTCTTTCTATTCTATAGGTTCTTCCCAAAATCCAGCTAAAAAAAATTGTGAAGACTTTTTGAAAAATGACCAATATCCATTTTATTTCGCTTTTTAGACACAATTTCCCTTTAAAATATAGTTAGAAAAAACACAGGAGTAGTGATGTTATGCGAATTTTACTGATTGAAAATGATTTCTCCCTCGGCAGAAAACTCAAGAATCTGCTGGAAAAGAACCGTTACACCGTGGATGTGGCCACTGTCCCCGGCGATGCCCTTTGCTATGGCCCTTCTTCTCCCTTTCATCTCATTATCTTTGGAGTATCTTCCACGGTCCCGGACAAACATTCTCTGTCCACCCTGGCGGAACTTCGTCAAAACCGCATAGCAACTCCCCTTCTCTATCTTTGCAGCACGGACGCCATTGAAGAACGGATCCAGGCCCTCAATACCGGCGCCGATGACTGCCTCCCGAAAAGCTTTGCCCCCAGCGAATTTCTCGCTCGTGTCCGGGCCTTAGGGCGACGGAGCAGCTCCTACATTCCCGAACTTCTGACCCTCGAAAACACGACGCTTGACTGCTCACAATACCTGCTCTCTGCCTCCGAAAGCCAGATCCGCCTCAACAACAAGGAATTTCAGCTGATGGAATTATTTTTCCGCTATCCCAATAAAATCTTTTCTCCGGAGCATCTCATGGAGACCTTCTGGGTTATGGATTCCAACGCGGATATCAATGTGATCTGGACCTACATCAGTTTCCTCAGAAAAAAATTAAAAGAAATCAATTCTCAGGTACAAATCCGCACCATCCGCGGAGCCGGTTACTCCCTCGAAAAAGCATAAAAGGAAAAAAGCAGGAAATGACGAAACCTCATAGGTCTCATCATTTCCTGCTTCTTTATTTTCCGATTTTGTCTGCATTTTCCTCATCGCCATAAGAAAAAGCTCTTGAAATATCAAGAGCTTTTCAGAGGCGCAGACCGGATTTGAACCGGTGCGTACTGGTGTTGCAGACCATTGCCTTACCACTTGGCTACTGCGCCATACTCCCCGAGTTGGGCTCGAACCAACAACCCTTCGGTTAACAGCCGAATGCTCTGCCATTGAGCTATCGAGGATTATCTAAAGGTATCTACCTTTTAGGTATGTACCTTCAAAACCACACACAGAAATGTTTTTGTTTCTTTCCATCCGATTTTCTTCTACCCAGACTGCCTTGAGGAAGTTCTGCTCGCTTCGCTTACAGAACAACCTCGGCTTTGGTTAAGCCTTCGACCTATTAGTATCAGTCAGCTCCATGCATTACTGCACTTCCACCTCTGACCTATCTACCTCGTCGTCTTCAAGGGGTCTTATCGCTTTCGCATGGGATATCTCATCTTGAGGGGGGCTTCACGCTTAGATGCCTTCAGCGTTTATC
>OGDF01000447.1_pt1 | contig 66485 bp, 40 predicted proteins | sample 1570141 | NCBI WGS metagenome assembly OGDF01 (sample SAMEA4370581, study PRJEB24528) | human gut metagenome
GGGTCCACGAGGTGCTCATCGAGCGGTGCATCGCCGGCTGGAAGGAGATCGAGTTCGAGGTCATGCGGGACTCCGCCGGCAACGTCATCACCATCTGCTCCATGGAGAACATCGACCCCGTGGGCGTCCACACCGGCGACTCCATCGTGGTGGCCCCCACCCAGACCCTGGCCAACCGGGAGTTCCAGATGCTCCGCTCCGCCGCCCTGGTCATCATCTCCGCCCTGGAGAGGGGCGTGGCCGATGGCAGCGTCCTCGCAGCGGATCCCCACACTACGGCCATGGTCATCATCTCGGTCATGGTCGGCGCCAACAGAACCCGGGTGCTCACGCCCTATGACAGCGGCAATCTCTACGGGGAAACCCTGAAGTTTATCGCGAGAGCCATCGCCCCGGATCCTTCCTGCAGAAAATAAAAAAGTTCATCCGGTTTTCCGGACGGCCCCCCGGCTGTGCGATGACACTGTCAGGGGGCCTTCGTTTCTCCGGGCTTCCCGCGGCACGGAATTTTACCTGCAGGCCTGCCAGACAGAGAGCGCGACCCCGGGGCCGGTTTCGTCACCGGACCGGAGCGGGCTCTGTATCTGCCGGATGCCCGGCGCCGGACTCCTTTCCGTCCCGGCCTGCCCGCGGAGAGGGCCCGTCCTGCCTCCTGCGCAGCTGAGCCCCTGATGGGCATCAGTAAAAAATCATAGTACCGCAGGTCATTTTTCTGACATGACGCTATACCGGACGCCCGGGCTGCGCAGCTCTTTTGCCCAGGGCATTCACTTCCGGCTCCCGATCCTCACAGAGCGGCCGTGCTTCCCTGCCGGATGAGGCGGGGATCCGCATAGCGGACGCGGCCCGGTGAAGACCAGCGCCTCCATGGGAAGGAAAAGCCGTCTTCTTGACGCTCCGGAACCGCTGTACTAAATTTACCAAAGTCGGAAGTGCGTGATCGGCCGTTTTCTGACGGGCCGTACGCCCTCGCGGCAAACTTTATGCGGAGCGTCGTATGAAATCCAGATTCCCGACCATATGCTGTACCGCCCTTCTCGCGGTGGCTCTCGCCCTGCCCGGCTGCGCAAGCCGCTATGGCAGCCCGATGACCAAGGTGAACTACTATCCCCAGTGCTACAGGCCGGTCCAGCAGCTCAGGGAAGACGAAAACACGGTGGCGCGCTCGACAGCGGCCGGCGCCATAACAGGCGGCCTTCTCGGCGCCATTGTCGGCGGCCTGGCCTCCGGCGATGTCAAAGGCGCCGTGGCCGGCGCGGCTGTGGGCGCTACGGCTGGCGGCGTGGCCGGCAATATCTACGGCAAGAAACAGCAGCGCACGCACGATCAGCAGCTCCTGGCCGAGTACAACCGCCAGCTTGGCGCGGAATCCGCGGCCATGGACCGTCAGACGGCAGCCGCCAATGTGGCCATCCAGTGTTACAATCAGGCCTTTGACCGCTTGGTGGCCGACTACAAGGCCGGCAGAATCACCAAAGAAGAGCTCAAGGATCACTACGCCGAAATCAGAAGCGGCCTTCAGGAGACGTCTTATGTCCTGAACCAGCGCTACGACAGCATGGTGAAGAAGGACGCCGAGTACCAGAGGGTTCTTGATACGGAATATAAGGAAGCCACGCCCGAGCAGGCAGGCCCCGTCACGGTTCAGACCCCGCCCCAGGTCCAGACCCGCCGCACAGCCTCCAACTGGAAACGGAGCGTCAGAAACGTGAAGCAGACCCACGACAAGGCCGTAAAGCAGAGCGAAAACAACGACGCCACGATCGCGAGCCTCGTGGATCAGGCTGCCAGAGTGTAGTTTTCCTCAAAAACACGCGTAAAAACGCCGGAATCTCATCGGATTCCGGCGTTTTTTCGGTATGGGGGCCGTGGAAAGCCGTTTGCCGGCAGAACCATGAGCGTGTATGATCCATGACCGCAAGCGCGCCGCGGAGCGCCGGAAAGGCACCCGGCCGCGGAGGTATCCGATGAGCATTCTTCTCACCACCAGCAGACGCAACGACATGCGCCCCCTGGCCTTCCAGGGCATGCTGGCCACCAACTGCTACGATCAGCTGAGCTCCCTGCTCAAAAGGCACGGGGACTTTCTCGCCGCGCACGGCATGCCGGACGCGGGATCGTTTCTGGCCGAACCTGTCCACGATCCCAGGAGCGGATCCATAGACTGGTACACAAACCTCGGCGGCGAAGCCAGAAAGCTCTCCGAGCTTTCGGAAGAGGAACAGCGCGGGGTCAGCGCCACTCTGGCGCGCTACGGCAGCGCAGTCCGCGCCCTGCTCGAAAGCCAGTCCGAACCGGGCCGCAGCGGCATCCCCGCCGCCGGCACGGAACTTCTGCGCCTCGCTTTCCAGCACCCTTCGGCCCTGGACGACATTTATCTCATTGACGGAAAGCCCGTGCTCATCAACTGGGGCTTTCATCCTGGCGCAGCCGGAGCGGCACCCGAGGACATCATGCGCCTCGGGCTCGTGCGCGAGACGCCGGCCGCCCAGCCCGAACCCGCGGCAGCGGTTCCGCCCGTTCCCCCCGCGGGGCCCGCAGCCGCCGCGGCGCGGCCTGCCATGACGGGATGCCTCGGCTGGCTCCTGCCCCTTTTCCTCGGCCTGCTCCTGCTCTGGCTCCTTCTGGCAGCCCTGGGCTGGCTCCCCTCGCCCCTGCCCGCATCCTGCTTCCGTCAGGACTCGCCGGACACGAAGGCGGAGGATATGCGCCGTGACGCGCTGCAAAGCCGCGAGCAGCAGCTTCTCTCTGATCTCAGGGACCGCGCTGCGCAGTGCAAACCCGCGCCAAAGGAAGATCTGCACGCCGAGCGCGAGGCCGTCATTCCTCCGGAGCCGCCCGCGGTGAAGCCCGAAGAGCCCAAACAGCCGGAGAAGGAAGAGCCCAAACAGGAAGAACCTTTCTTTGGCGCGGCTCCTGTCGTGCCGGAGGAACCTAAGGCCGAAAAGCCGAAGCAGGAAAAACCGAAGGCTGAGAAGCCAAAACAGGAAAAGCCGAAGCCCGAGGTAAAGACCGAGCCGAAGCCCGCTCCCCAGCCGAAGGCCGAACCCAAGCCCGTTCCGAAGCCGGAGCCCACCCCCGCTCCCACGCCGAAGCCGAAGCACAACGATCCCATGAACATTCCGCCGGAGGCAGCGAAGAACAACGACGTGTCCTTCCTGGAAGGATGCTGGACGTCCGTCACCAACCTCTTCAACAACTCCGGAGAGCCCATCGTGGGCGAATACTGCTTCAACAAGCGCGGACAGGGACGGCGCTTCATCCGCGAAAAGAACGGCAAACGCTGCTCCGGAGCCGTAACGGCCAGATTCAACGGAGGCGGCGGCAACCTTGCCATCGACTCCGCCGAAGCCCACTGCCCGGACGGAACCACCTACGTGCCCCAGCAGGTCCAGTGCCGCGGCACTGGCACCAGCACGAAGTGCGACGGCCAGGAACTCGGCGGCAGAAGAAACCGCTGGGACGCCGGCTTCCGCCGCAAGTAACGGCGTAATTTGAGTAAAGCCGTAATTCCGGAAGGCATATGAAGCTCTGCACCAGCCCATGGTGCAGAAGGCCCGCCTCACAGAGCCCCTGGGATATAATCATCCCAGGGGGCTTTCCGTTATAGAGGAATTCTTCAGCAGATGGGGAGGAGGATGGCCGATATAGGCCGCCGATGCGTCACTTGGCCGCACCCCCACACTGATGAACAGGGAGAGGGCGTTATCGCGTGTCGTCCTGCCTGAAACCGGGCCGCAGGGCCGGGCGGGAAAAGAAAAAAATACTTTTCAGAGCGTCTTTTCCAGATTTTGGAAGAGAGGTCTGTTCTCCTGAACCGAGGAATACGGGCACCGGAAGATCCCTTCCGCGTAAATTTTGTGAAATCCCCCCGTTGGGGCTATACTGCCCGCGGTGCGGTGTCCAGGGAAAGAAGCTTTTCATAGCGTCATCGTACACACCCCGTATTCCCGGAGGTAGACTTGAGTATCCGGATAGCTACCAGCAGCCGCAACAGCATGCGGGCACTGACATATCAGAGCGTGGCCGCAGTGGACCGCTACGCGCTCATCGCGTCCTTCCTCTCCCGCCACAGAGATATTTTTCAGAAATACGGGGTAACAGATCCCCTGTCCTTCCTGGCTGAACCCGTCATTGACGAGAGAAGCGGCCTCATCGACTGGTACGCCGAAGGAACGGGTCCCGCGAAAAAGCTCACGGACATGACGGAAGCGGAGCAGAAGCCACTTAAAGCGCAGCTTCATGCTTTCGCGGATGCTCTCAGCGCCTGCCTCACGGAAGACACCCAGAAGAAGGACAGGGCCCCCTCCGAGCTGACGCGCCTCGCGCTGAACCATCCCTCGTCCACGGACGATCTCTTTGCCGTGGACGGCCGCCCCGTGCTCATCAACTGGGGCTTCGCGCCTTCAGCCCTGGGACAGGCCCCGGAAGACATCATGCGCATGGGGCATGGGGCAGTGCCGGCTTCCGCCCCGCTTCCGGAAACGCCACGCCCCACACGGACTGCGGTTCAGGCCGCGCCTCTGGCGGCTCCAGCCGGGCAGAAGGCAGCCACCCCCCGCCCGGCGTGGTTCCCCGGATGCCTTCTGCCGCTCCTGCTGGCGATTCTCCTGCTCTGGCTTCTCCTCTCAGCCCTCGGATGGCTCCCCTCGCCCCTGCCGGCTTCCTGCTTCAGAAAGCTGCCGGCTGACACGGCCTCCGAGAGGATGCGCGCTGATAAGCTCCTGAACGACAGGGAGAGACTCCTCGACGAGCTCTCAAAACGGGCTGCCCTGTGCCGCCCGGCTGTCAGTGAGACGAAACCCGAGCCCGAGCGGCAGGCCGTCATCCCGAAAATGGAGGAAAAGCCCGCGCCGGAACCTGAAGCAAAGCCTGAAGAAAAAGCCGAAACGCCCTTCTTCGGCAGCGACGTCCAGCCGGATGAAAAAGCGGAAGCGAAAAAGGACGAGGCGCTCAAAATCCCGGACAGCGCTGCGGACAACAAGGATATGAGCTTTCTCAAGGGCTGCTGGCGCTCGGAAACCGATCTTGTGAACGACAGCGGCGAGAAAATCGTCGGCGAGTACTGCTTCGACTCCCGGGGAAAAGGGACCCGCACCATCTACGAGAAAAACGGGGACAAGTGCACGGGCTCGGCCACGGCGCGCTTCAGCGGAAAGAGTCTGGACATCGGGGCTGATTACGCAAAATGCAGCAGGGGCCGCCGCTACGTGCCGCAGGAAATTCAGTGTACAGGAAGCGGCGATACCACCCAGTGCAAGGGGCGCGAAATCACCCAGGACAAAAAAGGCAACACCTGGGGCGCCACATTCAGGCACAAGTAGCCCCTTCCGTCTTGTCAAACGCGTCAGGCAATTTTAGAAAAAACGAAACTTCCGGAGATATACACCATGGCAGACGAAACGAAAGAAAACGCCCCTGCGGACGGAGGCACCGGCCGCCCCGCGCAGAGCACGGCCGCTCCGGCGGCAGCGGCAGCCGCTGCGGCTCTTCCCTGGTATAAAAGGCCCCTTTTCTGGTCCATCGTACTTCTCGCCCTCATCGGGCTCATCCTGGCCCTGCTCATGCACCAGAAATGGCTCCGCGAACAGGAAATCGCGGCTGAGCAGGAGAAAGCGCTCCAGGCCCTGAAGCAGAAAAACGACGAACAGGAAGCCTATCTCAATCAGATGAGAAATCTTCTCCAGAAAGATCCCTGCGCCATAGAGCCCGGTCTTTCCGGTATCACGCCGCCCGAAGGCAGCGCCCTCCCCACCCTGCAGGACAGGAGCGGCACGGGATCTCCGTCTGCCTCCGGCCCCGCTCCCGCGGCTCCCCAGGAAAAGGCCCAGGGTGCGGAATCCCCGGTTACCCCGGCTCCGGAGCAGACGAAGGCTCCGGCAGAAGAAAAAGCCGGCCAGTCCCAGGCGAAGCCCGGATCCCTCGCAGCCCTCATGGAACAGGACACTGTTCTCATTCTGGCCCTGCAGGACAGGGGCGTCAGCATGGGCAGCGGCTTCTTTATCGCGAAGGATACCATCCTGACCAACGCCCATGTCGTGGGCGCGGCCAGCCAGGCCGTCTTCATCAACAAGAAAATCGGCCAGGTGCGCAACGCCACGGTTCTCCTGCGCACGCAGGAACAGGGCCTCGACTTCGCCGTGCTGAAGACGGATCCCATGGACGTGACGCCGCTCAAAATCAGCACGCAGACCGTGGAACGCACGACAAAGGTGAGCGCCTGGGGTTACCCCGGCATGGTCGCCAACTCGGATCCGAAGTTCCTGAAGCTCCTTCACGGCGACGCGTCTTCGGCGCCCGAAGTCGTGTACACGGAAGGTACGGTGAGCGTCATCCTCGACCGCAGGCCGCCCATCATCGTGCATTCGGCCACGGTCTCGCAGGGCAACAGCGGCGGCCCGCTTGTCAACGAGAAGGGTACGGTCGTGGGCATCAACACCATGATCCAGCTCGACAACCAGTCTTACCGTCAGTCGTCCCTCGCCATCAGCTCACCGACCATCACCGCCTTTCTGAAGGCCAATAACGTCCCCTTCGAGGCGGACGACAGCAAATAATCCCATCACGCGCGCCCTCGGAAAGGAGGGCCGGGAGAAGAGATGAAATTCCCTGAATACAAACAGATAGTCAACCTTATCCCCGGCGGCTGCCCGCAGTTCCTCGATTTCAGGCTGGACGCGGACAGCATGAAGAGGGAAATGCGCTCCTTCCGCGAGGAAACCGCGGACAAGAGCCAGGGCGGCCTCTATGAGCACTACCTCCGCTGCCTCGTGGAGGACGATCCAGAGGAGCGTCCCGGCGAGCTCGTGGACATGCGCGAGTCCAGGGGAACCCGCCCCGCCGGATCCCCGAGGCCGAAAAGCTTCGCCTCCGATTACGAAGTCTCCCTGCAGGAGAGCCTCGAATGCTTCAAAGGCGAGTGGATGCCCCTGCCCTTCCTGCGCATCACGGGCCAGAACTGGCCCGACGGGAAAAGCATGGTCGAGCGCGGTCCGTCCAACTGGGCGCGCGGCATGTGCGTGCCCCTGGAGGACGAGCCCGGCGTCTGGCACCTCGTCATCATGTTCGACACCAAGATCGAGGAAAAGCCCGGGGACAAGGACGGACGCTATTTCGCGCTCTCCCAGGATGATCTCAACGCCGCCTCCGAATTTCTCCTCTCGTGGCACGTGCGCGACATCAGCTGGTTCGTCAACGAAGGCTGGGTCGACGAGTGGATCCGCGAGCGCTATGAGGCCTGGGACAAGACGCGCCGCCACTACGGCGACGAAGACGACACCATGTGTCTGAGGCACCTCGCCTACTACATGGCCTGGCTCGACGCCGCCCGCCGCGCCGTTGGCAGCGTGCGCACCAAGGTGAGCGACTCCAACCGCTCCGACGCCATCAACGTGGACCTCGTGCTTGACATCGGCAACTCCCGCACCACGGGCATTCTCGTGGAAACGCTGTCCGACAAGAAGACTGACCTCAACAACAGCTATCTTCTTGAGCTCAGGGATCTCAGCGACATGAACAAGGTCTACACGGATCCCTTCGAGACCCGTGTGGAATTCGTGGACGTGTCCTTCGGAAATGATCTCTTAAGCCGCCGCTCCGGCCGCCGTACGCCGGCCTTTGCCTGGCCCTCCTGCGTGCGTGTCGGGCCAGAGGCCACGCGCCTCTCCACTTTCGCCACCTGTTCCCAGGGCAATACGGGCATGTCGAGCCCCAAGCGCTACCTGTGGGACGAGAAGGAATGGATCCAGAGCTGGCGCTACAATACGCACGGCGGAAGCGAACCCATGGTGACGCGCGGCCTCTTTCCCCGCCAGCTCAACGAATTCGGCACGCCCCTCTTCTGCTTCGAGGGACGCGACCGCAGCCGCTATCTGACCACGCCCGCCCTGCGCCAGCAGCCCGCCGAGCCGCTCTTCGGATCCCACTTCACGCGTTCTTCCCTCATGATGTTCATGGTGGGCGAAATCGTCACCCAGGCCCTCGTCAACATCAATTCCCCGGCCAACAGGGCGCGGCGCCAGCTCTCGGACAAACCGAGGCATCTGAGGCGTATCATTTTCACCGTGCCCACGGCCATGCCCGTGGCCGAGCGGCGCATCTTCCAGCGCTGGGTCGAGCTCGCCGTGCGCGTTGTCTGGCGCGGCATGGGCTGGGACACAGGGGAGAACGGACAGGATTTCCATTACCAGCAGCTGCCAAAAATTCTCTGCGAATGGGACGAGGCCAGCTGCTCGCACATGGTGCTCCTCTATAACGAAATCATGGTCAAGCACGTGGGCGACGCGGCCCACTACTTCAGGCTGTACGGCAGGGAACGCAAAACCGAGGACGGCAGCCTGAAGCCCTCCGTGCGCATCGCCTCCATCGACATCGGCGGCGGCACCACGGATCTCTCCATCACCACCCATTTTCTGACGAGCTCGGCCTCCGAGTCCCCACGCATCAAGCCGCACATGGAGTTCAGGGACGGCTTTAACATCGCCGGCGACGAGGTGGTCCGCGAGGTCATCCGCACGCACGTCATCCCGGCTATTGAGAAGGCGGCCGCTGATCTCGGCCTAGAATCAAGGCTTGTGAAAATAGGACTCTTCGGCCGCTACACGCTGCAGAAGTCCGCGACCCAGCGCACCCGCCAGGCCCAGTTCGTGTGCCAGGTGGCCGTGCCCGTAGCTCTCGGCATTCTCGAGGCCTGCGAGAACATGGACCGCGACGACGGACGCACCTACGTCTGCCGCTTCAGCGACTTTTTCGAGAAGCCGGCTGTCCAGGAAAAGCCGAAGGCCCAGAAAAAAGGTCAGGACGCGGAGACGCCCGGAACGGAGGGCGCCGCCCCCGCCCTCAGTGAAGGGGAGGACAAAACGCAGACCGTGGCCTTTGAGGCAGAGCACAGGTGCCATCTCCCGCAGAAAGGCGTGTTCCACTACATCGACGAGATCATCACCGGCTGCGGCGGCAGGGAAGGCGACTTCAGGGTCATGGACACCCCGGTACGGTTCTCCCTGCGGGAAATCAACGAGGACATCCGCCGCACCCTTGGCGGCACGCTCTCGAGCCTCTGCGAGATGGTCAAGCTCTACGACTCCGACCTCCTCATCGTCACGGGCAGGCCGAGTTCCTGGAAGGGCGTGCTCCAGACCATTCTGGCCCAGACGCCGCTTTCGGCCGACAGGATCATCCCCATGCGTTCCTACCACGTTGGCAGCTGGTACCCCTGCGCCGACGTGTACGGCTGCATTTCCGACCCCAAGAGCACCGTGGTCGTGGGCGCCATTCTCTGCGCCCTTTCAAGCGGCTATCTCGAGGGAATCAATTTCGATGCCTCAAGCATGCACATGACCTCGACGGCCCGCTACGTGGGCGAGCTCAACATGCAGGGCCAGCTCGAGAAGGCCAGGGTATGGTTCACGGTGAAGGACGACGGCACGGTGGAGCCCGAGGTCAGGGAGATCACGTACAACAGTCCCATCGTCGTGGGCTACCGCCAGCTCGCTGTAGACCGCTGGCCCGCCTCGCGCTTTTACAAGATTGACGCCGTGAACAAGGGCCAGCTCGGCGGTCCCATCCTCGTCACGCTCAGGCTGAACAAAGACGACGGGCGCCCCGGATCCGGAAACGCCGATGAGGAACAGCAGTCCGAAGGCGAGATTTCCATCCAGGAAGTGAGCCGCCTTGAGGGCGGCGAGAAAATACCCATGCGTCCGTCCGACATGACGGCCACTCTCCAGACCCTGCCCTCGGTGGACGGCGTAGCCGGCTACTGGCTGGATACGGGCATTGTGATCACGGAAGGCTAGGAGAAGAACAATGAGGGATCAAGACAGACAGCTGGCCGGCATGTGCCAGAGCTGGAGCAAAGCGGCTCTCTCGGCCGAGAAATGGCTGCAGGACAACCGCAAGCTCGTGGGCGCCGAATGCGACATGCTGCGCAAGGACATGCGCAGCGCGGCCAGAAGCTTCAGAAAACTCTCACGCGCCGCTTCGCGCAAGATGTGCGTGGGCGTCTTCGGTCCGAGCCAGGCAGGCAAGAGCTACCTTATCTCCGCCCTGGCCAGAGACCGGAAAGGCGAACTCAGCGCCGACTTCTGCGGCAAAGCCGTGGACTTTATCCGTGAGATCAACCCCGAGGGCGGCAAGGAATCCACCGGACTGGTCACGCGCTTCACCACCACGCCGCCGGAAGGCATCAGCGAACGGCATCCCATCAGGCTCCGTCTCTTTTCCGAGATGGACCTCGTGAAGGTCTTCGCCAACACCTACTATTCGGACTGCGATCACAAGGAAATCCCGGATCAGGAAGCCGTCATCAAACTTCTGCGCGAGCTCGAGCAGAAAGCCGGCCCGGCCGGCGGGGAAATCACCTCCGATGATGTGGAGGACCTCAAGGAATACCTGCAGAAGAACTTCGCCTCCCGGCCCAGGGTGCAGCTCCTCTCGCGCGTCTACTGGGTCAAGGCCATGGAGCTCGCCCCGCGCCTCGCCCTCGCGGACCGCTGCCGTCTTTTCGGCTGCATCTGGGACAACACGCCGGAATTCGACCAGTTCCACCTCAGGCTGGCCACGGCCCTTTCCACGCTCGGTTTCGCGGCCGAGGCCAACTGCCCGCTTGACGCGCTCCTCCCGAGAGAGAAGAGCATCATCGATGTGACGCTCTTAAACAGCGCGGCGCCTGGCGCATCGGAGCAGCTTGAAATCGAGGGTGTCGGCGGCAAGACCGCCACCCTGCCGAGATCCGTGGTCACGGCCCTGACTGCGGAACTCACCATCTACATGCCGGAAAAACCCGAGGAATTCTTTGACTACACCGACCTTCTGGATTTCCCGGGCTACCGCTCCCGCCTCAAGGTCACGGACCTCGCCAAAGAGCTGGGCCGCGCCGGAAGCCTCGAGCAGTTTTTCCTGCGCGGCAAGGTGGCCTATCTCTTCGAGCGCTACTGCGATGAGCAGGAGCTTACGGGCATGCTCCTCTGTATCGGCCCGAGCAACCAGGAAGTGCAGGATCTGCCGGCCGCCATCAACAACTGGATAAGCCTCACCCAGGGAGCGAGCCCAGAGGAACGGCGCGGTCACGAGCCCACCCTCTTCTTCATTCTGACCAAGATGGACATGGAGTTCGAGCGCAAGCAGGGCGTCGAGGACGTGAGCAACCGCTGGAACACGAGGCTGCAGTCCTCCCTGACCAACTTCTTCGGTGTCCAGTTCGACTGGCCCGAGAACTGGGACGGCCGTCCCTTCCGCAACATGTACCTCATGCGGAACCCGAACTTCCGCTGCGACGCCATCTTCACCTTCAGTGCTGACGGCACGGAGACGGGCATCCGTCCCGACATGAAGGATTACGTGGAGGAAGTGAAACAGTCCTTCCTGAAGTCCCCCCTGGTCCTGGAACATTTCGAGAATCCGGCCGAGGCCTGGGACGCGGCCATGAAGCTCAATGACGGCGGCATCGACCTTCTGCGCAGGAAGCTCGCCCCCATCTGCGATCCCAACCGCAAGTACAACCAGACTCTGGACCGCGGCACCGCCACGGCACGGCGCATAGCCGGAAGGCTCGCGCCCTACTACCGCAGCGGCGACTCAGAAAAGCTCAGGAAGGAAAAGGAAATCCAGGCCCAGAAGCTCCTCAGGGTGGTCGCCAGTATCATCGAACGCCAGCAGTTCGCGGATCTGCAGAGCCGTCTGCAGATAGACGACTTTACGCTCTATCAGCTGGCTGAGGACTGCGCCGATCAGGCGTCCACGGACGAGTCCGGCGCCGCGGCGCCCGGCACCGTGGTCGGTTCCTCCATCAGCGCGAGCGGCCTCATGGACGACCTTTTCGGGGATGCGGCCCCTGCACCGGAGCCCAAGGCCACGCCCGCGGCGCCTCTCGACAACGTCGTCCAGCAGGGGCAGGATCAGGCCGAAATATTCTGCCGCAAGGCCATCGAGTACTGGTTCCAGAATATGCGCGACCTCGCCGCCAATCCCGTGCTCCCCGGCCTTTACGCCGTGGATCAGTCGTTTCTCGAGAAGTTTACCGGCGAGATCGCCCAGGCAGCCCGCCATTTCCGGCTCCTCGACTCCATGATCAGCGCCATCCGCGAGCAGAGCGCTTTCAGGAACGTCACCCGTGACGCGGCGGCCTGGCGCATGGCGAGCGAGGCGACCTGCCGCATCAACAGCTTCGTGGCCTGGCTCGGCCATGACGCGAGGCTCGGCCAGAAAACGCAGATCATATTCAAGGGCGCGCCCGTGGAACTCTTCACCCCGCCCGTGCTCAGCTTTGGCGAAGACGGCGAGCCCATCGTGCCGGAACAGCCTTCCCAGTTCGACCGCGCGTATTACATTGACTGGATGAAGGCCTTCTTCGACTGCGCTGTCGCCGGCGCCGCCGATCTCGGCCCCGACGAGGATCCCGTCCAGAACAAAATGCTGGGCGACATCCTCGCCCAGCTTGATCCCAGCAGGATCTGAGACCGTATCTTCATCCGCGGACAGGATCCCCCGGTTCCTTTCCCCGGAAATTCTTCATCTTTTACTTTAAAAAGAGGTTGGCGCCCCATGGCGCCCTTATCCGCCATATGAAAGCTTGCATCAGACAGGACGCGTCCCGCAGCCGCGGCTCAGCCATCATCGCCGTGGACGGGGCGGCCCCTTTCGAGGGGAATCCCTCCTACATCATCGAAAGTTCAGACGGCCTCTACCTGACGCCGACAGGCTGGGCCAGTGTAAAAACGCCCATTACCGCGGCTGACGGCGACTACATCTACTCGCGCGGCGACGGCACCCTGAACATCAGCATAGGCCCTGACGTTCTCAACAAACTGGACAGTCTCTCCGCCTACCGCATCTCTGTGAACGGCGAAGCTCCCGTGTCCCTGCGCGTCCCCGAGGAACTGAGTCTCGGACTCATGCAGGAAGCGAGCGGCGTAGCGGGCGATATCCCGAAGGCAGCGCCCGAGCCGAAGCCTGAGCCCCAGCCCGCGCCGGAGCCCGAACCTGAACCGGAGCCTGAGCCCGAACCGGCTCCCGCGCAGGAAGAGCCCGTTCCCGATTTGAACCTCGGCACCGAAGTGCCGGAGAAAAAGCGCTCCCTGCTCGTCCCCATCATCGCCGTCCTCGTCCTGCTCGGGCTCGCTGGAGCAGCGGCCTGGTATTTCCTGGGACGCGGGGAGAAGACCGCCGAGGCCCCCGTCCCCGCCCAGAACGAAACACAGCCCGCCCAGAACGCAACAATTCCCGTCCAGAACGGAACCGAACCTCCAGCCGCAGAAAAGCCGGCTGCCGAACCGCCGGCTGAAGAGGCGAAGCCCGGCGCTTCCGGTGCGGACACGGCTCCCCCAGAAAACGCGCCCTTCCTCTCAAGGGCGCGCGGCATGCTGAAGAAGGGCGTCGCGCCCGAGGAGGCGCTCAGGGAAGCCAAAGCCATGCGCACGGAGAAAGCGTCCTCTGACGACAATGACGGCGCCTTCCTCCTGCTCGAGGACGCGGCCGGCAACGGCAATGCCGAGGCCATGTACCTCTACGCGCAGTTCTACGATCCCACCTGTACCAGACCTCGGGGCACCATCGAGCCCGACATGGCCCAGGCCCACGACTGGTATAAGAAGGCCCTGGACGCGGGCTATTCCGGCGCGGCTCAGGATCTCGAAAGGCTGAAGGCCGCCGTTGCCGAAAAGGCGAAGAGCGGCGATGCCGAAGCCGGCCGCCTGCTCAGGGCCTGGTAACAACGATATACGATCCAAGGAAGGATTACCGTCATGCGACGTTTCATGCTGCTTCTGCTCTTTATAGCCTCCTTCTGCCTCGCCGCAGGGGAAGCTTCTGCCGCGCCGCTTCTGCAGCCAGGGAAAAAAACACTGTACCAGCGGGTGGTGAGCCATCCTGAAGCAAAGCTTTACGCAAGTCCCGACGAGAAAAGCGAAGTCGTAAACCGGGGACTCAAGCCGTTCACCGTGCTCTACGTGTACGAGCGCGGCCAGGGATGGCTCAGTGTGGGCGTGGACACGCACCAGCCCCAGGGATGGATTAAGGAGGATCTCACCACCGCCTGGAATCAGTCCCTCACCCTTCTCTTCACGCCCCGCACGGGCCGCGATCCCGTGCTCTTCTACAAAAGCGTCGACGATCTGAAAAAGCTCTGCTCGTCTGACAACATGTCAGCCCAGATCGCCGAACTTGAGGGAAAGGCCGCCAGAGGCGAATCCGATCCCCGTATTGTGGCCGCAGAGCCCGGCAACGCGGCTGTCTCAGCCAAACGCTTTTACCTCATGCCCATCCTGGGCGCCCCGGAAGAACCCTTTGACGGCACCAAATTCCTGCACGTGGCCTCCATCGACCCAGGCAAGGCAGGAAAGAAAAAGGACGGTAACGCGGCCGGCGCAGCCGGCAGGGACAACGGCGCGCCCAAGACCGGCATCGCCATTGTCATAGACACGAGCATTTCCATGAATCCCTACATCCAGCAGTGCCGCAACGTCATCAAGACCATCTACGACTCTCTGGAAAAGGAAAAAATGAATGACAATGTGGGCTTCGCCATCGTGGCCTTCCGCTCGAGCACGGCGGCCACTCCGAAGCTCGAGTATACCTCGAAGGTCATCAGCGACTTCACCACGGTGAAAAACCGTAAAGAACTCGAGACAAACCTGGACGCGCTCCGCGAAGCCCCCGTGTCGAGCCACGACTTCAACGAGGATTCCCTGGCCGGCGTCTACCAGGCTGTCGAGTCCTTAAGCTGGGAAAACTACGACTCCCGCCTCATCATTCTGCTCACCGACGCCGGCCCCCTGCAGCAGACCGACCGCTACGCCAGCGTGCGCATGGGTCCCCAGGAAGTGGGCGACTTCGCCCGCCAGAAAGGCATCTGGGTCATCGCCCTGCACATCAAAACGCCCGCGGGCAAGAATAACCACGACTACGCCGAAGCCGCCTACAGGGCCCTCAGCAAGAGTCCTGACGGCCGCTCCAACTATCAGGCCATCAACGCCCCCGATCCCCAGACCGGCTCCCGCTACTTCGCGGCCGTGGCCAAATCCATCGCCGGCAGCATGGTTCAGATGGTGCGCTCCACGTCCGAGGGTAAACTCATGACCAGGCCCGATGGGGAGGAAAAGAAGAAGAATGACACTCCCGAAACCGAGGCCGCGGATCTCGGCGCCCGCCTCGGCTACGCCATGCAGCTTGACTACCTGGGCAGGAAGAACCAGAGTGTCTCGCCCGAGGTGGTGGACTCCTGGATAGCCGACATGGATCTGCGCCAGCTCGAGCAGAAGAAGCTCGTGCCCGCCGTGGAAGTGGCCGTGCTCGTGACCAAGAACCAGCTCAGCGATCTGCATGACCAGCTGCAGACCATCATCGACAACGCCGAGCGCACCAAGAAGACGGACTCCAACGACTTCTTCCAGGGTATTCTCTCTGCCTCCACGCGCATGTCCCGCGATCCCAGCATGCCGACCCAGGGCAAGACCCTGGCCCAGCTCGGCGTGCTCTCCGAGTTCCTGGACGGGCTCCCCTACAAGAGCGAAGTCCAGCATCTCACGGAAGAGGACTGGTACCGCAAGAGCGTGGGCGAACAGACGGCCTTCATCAACCGCCTGAAGTCCAAGATCGCCCGCTACGAGGAATACGACCGCGACCGCGCCAACTGGGAAAGCTTCGGCATGTCCAACGCCGGGGACTGGGTCTACCGCGTCCCCCTGAGCATGCTTCCCTGACCTGAAACGCGCCATCCCCGCCCGGGCAGCAGGCCCCGGCGGGGATTTTTCTCTCACCCCCGGCCGCCCGCGCGCCCCGGGACAAAGGACCCCTTATGGCTCAGCCAGTCTTCGATCTGCAGAACATCTACAAAACACGCCCGGGCTCGGAAAATTACCGCCTGGAAATCCGGCAGTTCCGCGTCTTCAGGGGCGAGACCATCGCCCTCATCGGCCCTTCCGGATGCGGCAAGAGCACGGCGCTTGATCTCCTTTCCTGCGCTCTCAGGCCCAACATTCTCAGGGACAGAAGCCAGCAGCGCTTCATCTTCCAGCCCGCTCCGGACGTTACGCGCGATGTCTTAAGCTGCTGGCTCAACGGCGGCCCGAACGCTCTCGCCGGAGTACGGATGCGCTATCTCGGCTACGTTCTGCAGACAGGCGGCCTCCTGCCCTTCCTCAATGCCGTGGACAACATCATGCTCGCCTCCAAGGTGCTCAACGTGGTGCACGAGAGGGCGAAGGCCATTGCCTCCATCTGCAGCCGCCTCGGCATAACGCCGCTCCTGCGCAAGTTTCCCTCAGCCCTCTCCGTGGGCGAGCGCCAGCGCGTGGCCATCGCCCGCGCCCTGGCCCACAAACCCACGGTCATTCTCGCGGACGAGCCCACAGCTGCCCTCGATCCCACGCACGCGAGCCTCGTGATGAAGCTCTTTCTCGAAATAGCCCGCGATGAGGGCAGTACCTTCATTGTCGTAAGCCACGACCAGCGCCTCGTAAGCGAGCTCGGCTTCACGCTCGTGCCCGTCACCGTTCTGTCCGGAGTGAACAGCGTCACGGCCTCAATCAGCTACGGAGGAGCGTCATGCTGATCCGCGAATGCTTCCAGATGTTCTGCCTCGCCACGGCCGACTACCGCCGCGAACGCCTTCTCTCCCTCTGCTCCATACTGGGGCTCGCCGCCGTGCTCGCCCCCCTGCTCGTCCTCTACGGTGTCAAATTCGGCGTGGTGACCACCATGGTCTCGCGCATGCGCTCTGATCCGCTCACGCTCGAGCTCTCCCCCGTCTCGAGCGGCCATTTCACCCAGGACTTCTTCACCTCATTACGGCAGGAACCCGGCGTCGCCTTCGTCCTTCCCCGGACGCGTTCCATCGCAGCCACCATGCAGCTCTCGAACACGGACGGAAACGGCACGCGCCGCACCGTTGTCTGCTCCATGGAGCCTACGGCCGCAGGCGATCCCCTCCTCGCGCGTTATGGGTGCGAGGCTCCGGCCATTGCCCTCCAGGAAGGAAAGCAGACCTCCCCTGACAGCGGAACAAAACCCGCCCCGGATGGAGAAACCAGGAGCTCCCTCATGGAAAAGCTTGGGGCCGTTCTCCTTCCGGAAGCCCATGCTCAGCCGGCGGAAGAGGCGCAGAAAACCCCGGCGGCGCAGAAGAAGCCCGAGGCCGCGAAACACGCTCCTCTCCGGAACGCCGGTGCGCAGAAGCATGAAGCGCCCGCCGGAACAAAGGCCGGAAGCACACGCGTGAATCCCGCTGTCCCGGACGGCAGAAACCATTCTGCCGGGCAGAACCGGGCAAAGGCAGCGCCGGAAGACGCGCCTCTCCCATCAGTCTCCCCCCTCGCCCTGCCTCTGGAAAACCAGAAGCCGGCAGCAGGCCCTGACAGTCAGGCGTCTGCCAGAGAAAAAGCCGGAGCTGCGGAAGACACGCAGGCGCCCGCCGCGAAGGATGCAAACCGCGAAGCCGCTGATACAAAGCCAGGGGTGCAGGCCGGGGCGGCCCAGAAGGAAGCGCCGGCGCAGGAAACCCCGGGCCCCGCGCTTCATGCCGGGGAAAAGACCGCCGCGGACGCGGACACGCCGGCTCCCGGAGCGAAGCAGGCCTCTCACGGCCTGATGCCCAGGGGGGCGGCGGGAAAGGAACCGGCTCCCCTCACGGGCGGCCTTGGTGAAAACGACGCCACACTCCGCCTTTCCGGGGTCGTCCTTTCCGAAGAAGCCGCCGCCAGACTTCACGTGAAGAAGGGCGATACGGTCATCGGCCGCGTGGAGCGCGCCAACCGGGGCAAAATCTCGGCAGCCAGGGTAAAGCTCGTCGTGACAGGCGTCCTGCCCCTGGCAGCCCAGCAGAAGGCCATGGCCTACATTCCCCTGCCGCTTCTCGAAGCCACGGAAGACTTCCGTGACGGACGCGCGGTACCTGAGCTCGGCACCGAAAACGGCTGGACCGGCGAGCCAAGGCCGGAGGGCGAACGCGTCTATCCGGGGTTCAGGCTTTACGTGAAAGATCTCGGCGATGTGCTTACCCTGCGGGCACGCCTTGCCGCGAAGGGCGTGGACACATACACGCACGCCGAGGAAATCGCCCAGATCGAGAGCCTCGAAAAGGCCCTCAACGCCGTCTTCCTGGCCATCTGCGCCGCGGCGGCTCTCGGCTTCTTCGCCTCCACGGCGAGCAGCGCCATGGCCAGCGTGAAGCGCAAGGAACGCACCCTGGGCCTTCTCGAGCTCACGGGCTTTTCCACCGGCTCGCTCATGCTCTTCCCCCTCATTCAGGTGGAGCTCACCGCCTTCTTCGGCACGCTCCTGGCCTCAGGCGCCTATCTGGGCTTCTCCTGGCTTATCAACCATCTCTTCGCCTCGTCCCTGCAGGGACTCGAGAGCGTGTGCCTGCTCCTGCCGCGCCACTTCGGCATGGCCCTGGCCTGTGCCATGGGACTCTCCTTCCTGGCTGCCTTCGGGTCGGCCCTGAAGAGCACGCGCATCCAGCCCTCCGAGGTCATACGCGATGTGTAGCGAAGGGAAAAAACCGGACTGAAATACCGGCTGCCACCGGACAGGCCCATTCCTGTCCTTTCGTTTTTTCCCTTTCCCTTCCGCATTTCTCTCACTGATGTATATTATGAGAAAGCCACGAAGACAGATATCCGAGGTTGTCACGCGATGTTTTTAAAAAGCTTTACCACAGGCAAAACACGAATGGCGGCGCTCACCCTCACACTCGCCCTTGGCGCGGGCCTTCTCGCGGGGCCCCTGGCAGGGGAAGCCGCCGCGGGGCTCATCCCGAAAGGCCAGACCTCGAAGGCCGACGCCATGAACCCGGAGAGCGACGCCGCGGACATTATCCTGCCCATGCCGGGAGGCGTGACCATGGCCTTCCGCGCCGTGGCCGTGGACGCCAACGGCTTTCTCTGGGACAAGACGGTCAGGCCCGGCACGAGCGATGCGGCCGATAGCCGGGGCTTCTACGACGGCCGCTACACTACCGGTATTTCAGCGCCCTTTTCTGCCGCCGACGTTCCGGCAAGCTGGAAAAAAGGCACGCCCCCGGACAGTAAATTCTTCTACCTCATCGCAAAATACGAGGTGACCCGCCTGCAGTGGCGCGCCGTCATGGACGAAAACGCGGACACGAAGACCCCGAAACCTGATGATGCCCTGCCCGTCACGGACATCACCTGGTTCGACGCCGTGAATTTCACGCAGCGCTGGACGGACTGGCTTCTCAAAAACAGCCCTGATGCCCTGCCGTCCTTCAAAGGCGACTCACGCAATACGGCCTTCGTGCGCCTGCCTACGGAAGTGGAGTGGGAATACGCAGCCAGGGGCGGCCAGAACGTGCCGAGCCAGACTTTCCGCGATGACTTCTTCCCCATGGCTGACGGCACGCAGATACGCGATTACGCCGTCTATCAGGTCGAGAAAACGTCCCACGGCGCCGAAAACATCGCGAAGGTGGGCTCCCGCCGTCCCAACCCCCTGGGGCTTTACGACACAGCCGGCAACGCGGCAGAGATGACCATCGACATGTTCCGTTTCTCCGTGGGCGGCAGGCTCCTCGGATCAGCAGGCGGCTTCGTGCGCAAGGGCGGCTCCTTCCTGTCAGGCGTTGAGGAGATCACTCCCGGCCGGCGCGAGGAAATTCCCTTCTTCCAGAAAAATGGTGCCTTCAAATCCAGGGATCTCGGTTTCAGGCCTGTCATTTCCGGCATCAACACGCCCGGTGGCAGCAGGCCATCCGAACTCCTCGCCGAATACAAAAAGGCCGGGACCACGGACACCCAGTCCGCCCCGCAGTCAGGCCAGCGCGTCACTCCGGCCGCGGCGTCCACGCCCGAGGCTGAACTCGACAGGCTCATTGCTGATGCCCAGAACGAAGGTATCCGCAAAAACCTGCTCGCCCTGAAATCATCCATCAAGGAACGCAGCATCATTCAGGAACGCGGCCGCCAGGCCGAGATCATCGCCCGGCTCACGTCCTGCGTCTCCTACCTCGAGTCCCTGCGCAACTACAATTTCCGCCTGAATATGGTCGCGTACCTCGAGCAGCAGATAAAAAACAACACCACCATGGGAGAAAAAGAAAGGGAAAGACTGGCGAAGACACAGCACCATACCCTGGAAACGGTACAGGAGACCTCGAAGAAAACTCTGGCCTCATACCGCGCGACCCTGGAAGATATCGCCGACGCGCCAGACGATCTGGTTGACAGATCTCTGAAATCCCTTGCTTCCGACTACGGGAAAGGCAAGGATATGTTCAGCCGGCGTTCTCTGAACAATCTGATGATCATCAGGGAGCACTGCAGTCTGCTCCGCCAGCACAGGAAACTCACGGACAGTGACATTCAGGCGGATATCAAAAAATCGGACAAGCTCTTAGACTGAGAGGAAGCAAAATGGCAGATAAACCCCGTATCGGATGGATTGGCACAGGCGTCATGGGCCACAGCATGGCCGGGCACCTCATCGAAGCAGGCTACAGCCTCACCGTCTTCAACCGTACGCCCTCAAAATGCCAGTCTCTGGTGGAAAAGGGCGCTGCTCCGGCCGGCTCTCCCCGCGAGGTCGGCGAAAAGTCAGATGTCGTCTTCACCATGGTGGGCTATCCCGCTGACGTGGAATCCGTGACCATAGGTCCCAACGGATGCCTGGACGGCATGAAAGCAGGATCCATCCTGTGTGACATGACAACCTCGAGCCCGACCCTTGCAGGGAAAATCGCGAACCGCGCAGCCGTGAGCGGCGTCATCTCCCTGGATGCCCCTGTGACAGGCGGCGACGTAGGCGCGATGAACGCGACCCTGTCCATCTTCGTCGGCGGCAGCGATGAGGGCTACGCCCGCATCCTTCCCCTGCTTCAGATCATGGGACAGAAAATCCTGCACTGCGGCAGACCCGGCATGGGCCAGCAGGCCAAACTGGCAAACCAGATCGCCATTGCCAGCGTCATGTTCAGCGTCTGCGAATCCCTGATCTACGCCCAGCAGGCGGGCCTCGACGTACGCAAGTGGCATGAACTTGTTTCCGTGGGCGCGGCAGGCAGCGTGGCCATGAAGACGCTCGGCTCCCGCATCATGGACGGCGATTTCCGCCCCGGATTCTTCATCGATCACTTCGTCAAGGATCTCGGCCTTGTTCTCGAGGAATGCCGCCGCATGCACCTCGTCCTGCCCGGCGCCACCCTGGCCGAACAGTTTTACCGCAGCATGCAGGCCAAGGGCCACGGCAGGGAAGGCACGCAGGCCCTGGTGCGCGCCCTGGCGGAATTCTCCGGCAAGGTGTGGACGCCTCTTATCGGCGGCTAAAACACGTCCTTTTACTGATATCCCATCCCGGCGGGTAAGACCCGCCGGGATATTTTTTCCCGCGGCTTGCCAAAAGCTCTTCTGTCTGTTTTTCTGGACGCATGCGTTATACACGACAGCAGCTCATCAGCACCCTCTCCCGGCTCGTTCCGGCCGAAGCGCGTGAAATCGGAAAGCGCGCCGGCCTGCTTGGCCTCTCAGTCTGCCTGCCTCTCTGCATGTACGGCGACGCGGCGGACTGCTGGTTCACGGGAGGCGAGACGGGCGGCGTCTCCTACGAGGAAAAAGGCCGCACCTGGCACACGCTGTCTTCGGCCGAAGGATTCGTCGAGGAAGGCACGGCCTCCTGGTACGGCGACGACTTTGACGGAAAGCCTACGGCCTCGGGAGAAATCTACGATCAAGACGCGGCCACCTGCGCCCACAAGATCCTGCCCCTGCAGACCAGAATACGGGTCACGAACCTGCGCAACGGCAGAAGCGTGGTGCTGCGCGTCAATGACCGCGGCCCTTTCGTGGCCCACCGCGTGGTCGATCTCTCCCGCACGGGGGCCAGACGGCTTGGCATTGAGAACTCGGGGATCACCCGGGTCCGCATCCAGGCCCTGCCCTGACAGACAGAAAAAACGCTTTTTTCCCGAAATCGCTTGACAGAAACGGCCCTCAGGCGTAGACCCATTCGCACCAGTCGGGATGTAGCGCAGTCTGGGAGCGCACTTGAATGGGGTTCAAGGGGTCGAAAGTTCAAACCTTTTCATCCCGACCAACTGGAAAATCAGGGACTTACGTGAAAACGCGAGTCCCTTTTTTGTATTCTCCGCTCCCGTTGTTCACCCCTCCTCCCCGCGTAACGGGGCCGTTCAGTTTCCAGAACGGCCGCCGGCTCTCCCCCGTCAGAGGCCCTTCTCTTCCGCCGGCGTACCGTTACCATCGGGGGACCAGGGAACAGTTATTTTTCCGCCAAGCCAGGTATCCCCCGGACGGGGAAGGCGAAGGAGCCCTTCCCCTGCAGCCCAGCTGCCCCAGCGCTGTTCCGGGGTGAGTCTTTCCGGCCCCGGATGAGTCAGTCAGTGGCACGTTTTCATCACTGGCCGCCCCCCGGAGGGGGTCAGTTTTCGTTCAGGGGGCAATTTTTTTCGCCGTACAGTCAGGCTTGGTTTCGCAGCATGTGTAGAATTGGGTATGCTTTTCCTTCTGCATCCAATTCAGAACGGGTTACTACTGAAAATCCCATATGCCGGTAGAAACCTACAGCCTGTCTGTTCTGTTCGTTTACATCGACTTTGCAGGCCTGCAGTTTTTCTATGGCATACGTAACGAGCTTCCTGCCGATGCCCTTTCCCCGCCAGTCATTATGGACGAACAGCATTTCGATGTTACGTCCCGCCACTCCCATAAAACCGGCCAGACGCCCGTCCTGCTCAAATCCATACAGGGCAGCGTGCCGGAAGTAGGCAGGAAGATTCTCTTTGTAGTACAGGAAATCTTCACGCTCCAAAAAATCGTGCGTGTTCAGCACGGCACTTTCCCAAATATCCATAAGGGCTGGATAATCCGTTTTTCTGACTTCTCTAATCATGGTATCCAATAAAATCCAAAGCAGCGTGTCAATTGCCCTTCGGCGGGAGACGGAGGATAATGTCAGGCGATCGCTCAATGGGATCCACTAAATGATCGTTTATTGGCCCCGCCGCGCCAGCTGCCGGGGGCATGGGAGCATAAAGAAAGTCATGCCCCTGCCCGTGTGACAGGACTTTTCCCGGAACAGCCTGAAAAAAGGAAGCGGCAGGCCCGCTGTCTTATTATGCGAGCCTGCCGCATTCAAAAGACCGGAATATCACTCCGGCTTTTTTGGAAAAGAAGATATCCTGTTACTTCGTTTCCGCCGTGTCAGAAGAGGAAGCGGAATCCAGGGGATTCTCCTGCTGTCCGCCGGGGACTTCCTTGCCGCAGCGCTTTTCCGCATTCCTGATGCAGTAGTACTGGTAGAAGATGGGCATAATGAGGCAGAAAATCCAGCTCATGCTGCATCCGACGCCCTCTTCCATCATGAAGCGCTCGATATAGCCCTTGGACATGAGGGAAAGCGCGATAAGGATGACGAGCTCCACCAGGCTGATGACAGCGAAGACGGTGCCGGCCCAGCCAAGGGTGACGGGAAGCTGGGCTATGCCGGTTTCCTTCAGGCTGCTGAAGACGCGGTCATACTGTGCCATAAGCAGGTTGGCGTTCCACATCATGAGAGCGATACCGATAATGACGAGAACGACCATGATCCCGGCCTGGGGGTAACGCTTCTTGAGGCGCTTGGACATGTCATAGCAGAAGTAGGCGAAGAGGAAGTTGCCGGTAATGAAGTTGAGGAGCACAAAATCGATGGTGCGCATCCTCACGCCAAAAAATTTCGCGCCGAAGGTGTCGTTCCTGTCTTCCAGGGTGATGCCGGCTTTGCTCTCATTCTTCCAGATGTAGAAGCGCCAGCCCGCGATGACCGCGAAAACAATCCAGCACATGATAAAAGTCAGAAGATCCATACTACCTCCAAGAAGCTGTTTTGCTGCGCCGGGCAGGACAGAAAAAGAGGCCGCGTACCTCCGCCGCCCGCATCCTGCAGGCACAGGTGCCTTTTGCTTACAAGTTGGGAAAAAAATAACAATCAGCGGATTTTTTGGCAACAGACAGGTGTCAGAAAGACCCCAGGCCGGGCGTCAGAAAACAAAAAAAAGCTCCCGCGTCCCGAAGGACCGAGAGCTTCTGATTCAGATAAAATCCGGACTACTTGAGTTCGGAGAAATACTTGATGGTGCGCACCATCTGGCTGGTGTAGGAGTTCTCGTTGTCGTACCAGGACACGACCTGCACGAGGGTCTTGTCGCCCATGGGCAGAACCTTGGTCTGGGTGGCGTCGAAGATGGAGCCGGCGGTGCTGTTGACGATATCCTGGGAGACGATGTCGTCGGTGTTGTATTCAAAGGAAGGAGTCTCTTCCTTCTTCATCTGGGCGTTGACTTCGTCAGCGGTGACCTTGCCCTGCACGACGGCGTCGAGGATGGTGGTGGAGCCGGTCGGAACCGGGACACGCTGGGCGGCGCCGTTCAGCTTGCCGTCAAGCTCGGGGATGACGAGGCCGATGGCCTTGGCGGCGCCGGAAGAGGTGGGAGTGATGTTGACCGCGCCGGCGCGGGAGCGGCGCAGGTTGCCCTTGCGCTGCGGGCCGTCGAGGATCATCTGGTCGCCGGTGTAGGCGTGAATGGTGGTCATGAAGCCGGATTCGATGGGGCAGAGGTCATTGAGGGCCTTGGCCATGGGAGCGAGGCAGTTGGTGGTGCAGCTGGCCGCGGAGATAATCTGGTCGGTGGGCTTCAGGATCTTGTGGTTGACGTTGAAGACGATGGTCGGGAGATCCTTGCCGGCAGGGGCGGAAATAACGACCTTGCGGGCGCCGGCCTTGATGTGGGCCATGGACTTTTCCTTCGACGTATAGAAGCCGGTGCACTCGAGCACCACGTCGACCTTAAGAGCGGCCCAGGGAAGATTGGCGGCGTCCTTTTCCTTGTAGATGGTGATTTCTTTGCCATCGACTTTGATAGACGTTTCCGTGGCTTCGACGGTGCCGGGGAACTTGCCATGTGTGCTGTCGTACTTGAGAAGGTACGCAAGCATCTTCGGGCTGGTCAGGTCGTTGATGGCCACGATCTCATATTCGGGATCTTTAAACATCTGACGGAAAGCGAGACGGCCGATGCGGCCGAAACCATTGATAGCTACTCTTACAGCCATGACGTAAAGCCTCCTGGGGAAAGTTGTGAACCGTTGCGGAACTGCCAGCCTGCGGACGCGGTCGCCCGTGCTCCCGGGCAGGCGGCCTCGGGAAGAAAAATCCCTTCCGCCCTGTATATAAACACAAGTTTCCCTTCTGGCAACGCCGCATAAAGAGAATAAAACGCTTCTGCTGTCAGCAGATGGTGATCCTTTCGAGATCGTCCGGCACGTATATCCTGCCGCCGAAAAAGGCACGGCCCTCTTCAGTGTAGAGTTCCCTGCGGCGCGGGAGATTTCTGTCTTCAGTGTGGTAGAGAATGAGATTTTCCACGCCCATGCGTGCCGCGTTCTCACAGGCTTCCTTCACGGTGGAATGGAGCTTTTCGTGCGGCGTGAAGATATCGCTCTGGGACTCGAGGCAGAAAGCCTCGTGCATGAGCCACGCGCTTCCCCTGGCGTACGGTTCCCCGGAAGGGCTCAGGGGCTCGTCGCCGAGGCAGGTAAATTTTCCGCAGGGGAGGTACATAGAAAAACCGAACTGCTTCGCCTTGACGGAGCGCACGTCGAAGAAAACGGTCTTATGCCCGAGGATTTCCCTCTCCTCCCCGTCAGCCACAGGAACAAAAAGCACGCGGGAGCCTATGTGCCGCGTCTCCTTTTCGCGGATCAGCATCAGAACGATGGAGCGGATGATATCAAGGAGCTCCTGGTGGGCGCAGACCGTAAGCGTGCCCCTGTAGGTGCCCTTGTTGATGTTCTGGCAGATGGTACGGATCATCCAGATGACGCCCATGACGTGATCCACGTGCTTGTGCGTCACATAAATGGTATGGATTTCATCCACGGAGACGCCCGCCTTTTCAAGCTGGACGAGAATCCCGTTGCCGCCGCCGGCGTCCACGAGCAGGCGCTCCCCGTTTCCGCTGAGCAGAAAACACGTATTGTAGCAGCGGGTCACCATGGCGTGGCCGGTGCCGAGCATGAGAAGTTCCATTTGCCGTCCTCCCCGGAAGAAAAAAGTTCCGCAAAGAGCTACCGCCTCCAGCTTTTCACGTAAAGCCCCGGAGGACGCGGTCAGTATGCAGAGAGGCATTTTTCCGCGGGGCTGACGCATCAAAAAAATCAGGTGGCTGCGGGGCTCCGGACGAAAAGAGGACGCCGGTCCGGGGACGCTCCGTCCCGGAGCCATCATATTATTTACTGACGCCGGGGAAGATCGGGAGCCGCGGATAACGGGATGGGGATGCCGGAAAGGGCGTCACAGGGCTCACGGAATCTTCCCTGTTCCGGGTTGCAGGCCCAGGCTGAGCCAGATGCGTCAGCCATGTGTTTTTCCGCTTTTTATCTAGACATCCTTTCGGAGGATAGTTATTATTAATCAGGCCAGAGGTCTAAGTATTGTCAGACAGGCAGACTGCGCCGAGATAAAAATTCCGGCGCAAACGGGTTTCTCCCCTCTCAAGAAAAACATTTTCCTGCCCGTACTGCCCCTGCAGACGCCTCCTCTGGCACGGCTGATAACTGTATCCGCTGCGGAAGGCACCAGAAATACGCCTGTGGGATGGGCTGTCCCGCACACGTACCCAGTCCGGTGTTTTCCCAAGCAGAAACCATCAACAGAGGATTGTGTTACTGCCGCCATAAGGCGAAGGGGCATAGAAATGTACAGAGTAAACGACCTGGTGGTTTACCCCGCTCAGGGCGTGGGCAAGATCAACCGCATAGACAGCAAGTCCATGGCGGGAACCAGCTGCGACTTTTACAGGGTCTGCATTCAGAACAGCAATATCACGCTGATTGTCCCGGTAAAGAACGCTCAGAATGTCGGACTGCGCCGTCTCGTCAGCAAGGACAAGGCCTCCCGGATACTCGAGGCACTGAAGAACGGCACGGACAAGCCGGTCTTCGTCGGCCAGAACTGGAACCGGCGGTTCAGGGACTACATCGACAAGATGAAGAGCCCGGATCTGAAGGTTGTCGCCGGTGTCCTCCACGAGCTTCTGGTTATAGGACGCAGGAAGGATCTGTCCTTCGGCGAACGCCGCCTGAAGGAACAGGCCATGAGCCTTGTGGCCGGCGAGCTTTCCGAAGTGCTCGGCATCAAGGAAGAGGACCTGAAGAAGGCGCTCTATGACCTTTACGCGCCCGTCGCGCCTGACGCCGGTGCCAGGGTGGCACCCGCTTCCGGAGAAGCCGGGCGCGCGCACAGAGCCTGAGGACCAGAGCACAGGAAGAAGCCTCCACACATACCAGAAAAACGGACAGGAACGCCCGCAAAGAATATCCTCCTTTCCTGTCAGCAGAAGAAGGGCTTCCTGTCCGCATTATCCTGACAGTCCATCGCATTATTTCCATCCCGGCAGGCCGTCCAGCGCGCAGCAGAGGCCCGGCACATCCCCAGTCGGGGAGCGCCGGGTGCGCAGCCGTCTTTCCCGGGACTCAGTAAAAGAGGTAATCATGTCATTTATCAGTATTGACGCTTCGCGCTGTCTCGGAGATGGTCTCTGCGTGCGGGACTGCGTCTGTCACTGCATACGGATGAAAGACGGCCGCGCCTATTTCAGGGATCTCGCGGGATGCGCCTGCATCCGCTGCGGGCACTGCGCCGCCATCTGCCCGGCCGGCGCCGTAAGCATGGACGGTCTGGAGGCCGGCGTCCTTCCCAGGGTGCCGGAGAACACCATCACGGCTGACGATTTTTCCGGGCTGGCCAAATCCCGCCGCTCCACGCGCCTCTTCGAGGACAGGCCCGTGCCAAGGGAACTCCTCCGCAGGGCCCTGGACACGGCCCGCTACGCCCCCACAGCCAAGAATGTCCAGGGAGTGGGATGGGTGGTCCTCGATGACCGCGCCAAGATCCAGGCGCTGGCTGCCGTCACCATCAACGCCATGCGCGGCATGAAGGGCTTCCAGAATGAGTGCGCCGCCTTTGACAGGGGCCGGGACGTCATCCTGCGCCACGCCCCCTGCGTCATCTTCGCCCACGCGAAGAACGAGACAGACGGTCTGTGCTTCTCCGACTGCGCCGTGGCTCTCACCTATCTCGAATTCATGCTCTACACCCTGGGACTCGGCACCACCTGGGCCGGGTACGTCGTCGAAACGGCGCAGAAGACTCCCGCCATCCGTGACTACCTCGGCCTCCCCGATGGCCACAACATCTTCGCCGGATGCATGGTGGGCTACCCCTCCGTGAAGTATCTCCGCATTCCGGAACGCAAGCCTGCTGTTGTGGCATGGATATAAAAAGATAGTAATAAGATAAAAATAGTTTTCTAAACGCAAAACGAAACAATTATATTTTTTAAAGAAAGTCTCTGCCTGAGGGAGCGTTGCGGCGCTCCCTCTTTTTTTCCCCACAGGGAAAGATTTGCGGCACAACTTTGTTTCACTCTGCGAAAAAACCATGTAATTTTGCGCCACTACTTGACTATAATCTCCGAATTCATAGAATTATTTCGTAGAAGCCCGAGTTCTGCATTTCCATACGGGTACAGGTTTCCCCCGTTTTCCCTTGCTCCGTCACAGCCCTGCCACAAACGCACGGCAGGATATGGATCCACCCACGAAGATATCCACTCCTTTGTCCGATCGGCGTGCTGAATTGCCCGGAGGTTTTTCTCATGTTCAGCTGTCAGACTCCAGAACTTCAGAATTCAGACCGTTCCCTCCGCACCGAATGGCTGGAATGTAACGGCACAGGCGACTACGCTTCAGGCACGATCACCGGCTGCAACAGCCGGCGCTACCACGGCCTCCTTGTCGCAAATCTCGAACACATCGGCCGCCACGTCCTTCTTTCCGGCCTGGAAGACTGGCTCGTCACGGAAAACGACAGGATTCCGCTCTCCAGCCGCAAACACCCCAACGCCATCTATCCGGATCCCTCCGGCTGTCTGAAAACCTTCTCTGCTTCACCGTACCCGACTTTTGTCTTCGAGGGCCCGGGGTTCCGCCTCTCGCGCTCTCTCATGCTGGTAAGGGACAGTCACACCGTTCTCATCCGCTACAGCCTGAAGAAAACCGACAGCAGTGCCCCTTCCCTGAAATGCACCCTTGAGGCCGCCCCGCTTCTGGCTTTCCGCGGCTATCACGATCTGACCCACGCCAATATGGATCTGCAGGTCAAGACCTATCCCGTATGGCAGGGATTCAAGATTCAGCCCTACAACAGCCTCCCGCCTTTCTTCATGCAGTGCTCCGGCTCCTTCGACTTCCTGCCCTCCCCCGACTGGATCTATAATGTGGAGTATCCCTTCGACCAGGAGCGCGGTTTCGACTACCAGGAAGATCTCTTCTCTCCCGGCCTCTTCGAAATCACGCTGACGCCCGGAAGGGACGTGATCCTCTCCGCCTCAACGGAGGAAATTCTCCCGCCGCGCGGCACGAAAAAAACGGTGCCCCTGCGCGAGATCTGGAAGAAGGAAGAAAAGGAGCATCTCAGGGGGCGGGCCGATACCGCCTCTCTCGCTGACTTTCTGGAGGCCCAGTGCGGCGTCTTCCTCATCAAGGATACGCGCGGTCAGGACGCCCTTCTCGCGGGCTACCACTGGTTCGGCTCGTGGTCCCGTGACACGCTCATTTCCCTGCCCGGCTGCGCTTTTCTCGGAGGGCGCCTCGAAGAAGGCATATCCGTGCTGAAGCGCATCACGGCGAGCATCAGCGACGGCCTCATCCCCAACACCTTCACCACTGACGGCGCGCCATCGGGGTATGACTGCATCGATTCCTCCCTGTGGTACGCCTGGACCGTGCAGTCCCTCCTCTCTGCCATATCGAAGCACCACGGCGAGGCAGTCCTCAGGAAGGAAGTACTCGGTTTCGCGGCCCCGGCCCTCTACAGCATCATCGACGCCTACAGAAAGGGACGCATTCTCTTCGTCTCCGCGGACGAAAGCGGTTTCCTGGACGTGGGAACGCCGAACACCCAGCTCACCTGGATGAACGTGCAGATTAACGGCAGGCCCGTCACGCCGCGCAACGGCTATCCTGTGGAAATCGAAGCCCTGTGGTACAATACTCTGGCCCTGGCCCACCACATCGCCCTGCAGAGGAAGGATCCCGATCCCTGCAGCGCGAAGGACCTTGCCGCCATGAGGGCGGTCTTCAGGAAACGCTTCCTGCTCCCGGACGGCTCCCTGCGCGACGTATGGCGCAGTCAGGAGGACGGCGGCCCGGACAATTCCGTGCGTCCCAACCAGCTGTTCGCGGCGGCCCTGCCCTTCCCGGTTCTCGAGCCGGAGAAGGCGGAGGGGGTCGTGAGAATTGCGAGGGGAAAGCTCCTCACGCCCTTCGGCCTGCGCACGCTCTCTCCCGATGATCCGGCCTTCTGCCCGGACTACGCGGGAAGCCCCGCGGAGCGCGGCAGAAGCTACCATCAGGGCACGGTCTGGCCATGGCTCCTCGGCGTTTACGCTGATGCCCTCTTCAAGACCACCGAAGCCGTGAGCGCCGGGAAAAGGACCGTCATGAGCGGGGTTGTCACGGATTTCCTGAATACCATCTCGCCGCTTTTCACAAGACATCTCTCGGAATCCTGTCTTGGCCATATCTCGGAAATCTTCTCCGGCACCGAGCCCTGGGCGCCGCACGGCAGCATCGCCAAAGCCTGGAGTGAGGCAGAGGTCTACCGCGCCCTGCTCCTCGCCCGCGCGGCCGATCCGAAAGCGTATGAACGCTGGGAGAAGCACCTGAAATGGAGGAATGACTAATGCGAGTGCTCATGTTCGGGTGGGAATTCCCGCCATACATCAGCGGCGGTCTCGGATCCGCCTGCGAGGGAATGGTCAGAGCCCTCACCGGCAGAGGCACCCAGGTCATTTTCGTCGTCCCCAAACTGCTTTCCGGTGAAGGAGCTGACGAACCGGGCGGCCTCTCCATGCGTTCAGCCTCGGGCATCGTGGTTCCTGGCGGCGGGGGCGGATCCGAAAAGGAAATCTTCACGGACACGAGGACCTTCTTTAAAAAGAACCTGAAGCTCGAGTACCTCGATTCCAGCCTCACGCCCTACATCACTCCGCAGACGTACGCGAAGACGCGCGAAGAGCTTGAGCGCGGGCAGAAGACCACGACAGGGGAGAAGACCATCACGTGGCCCGGAGCTCCGGACATAACCCTGACCCTGCACGGCGGCTACGGGAAGGATCTGCTGAGCGAGGTCTACCGCTACAGCCTCGCGGCCCAGGTGCTCGCCAGGAGGGAGAACTTCGATGTTATCCACTGCCACGACTGGATGACCTATCCCGCCGGCATCATGGCCAAGCGCGTCAGCGGCAAACCGCTCGTGGTGCATGTGCACGCCACCGAAGCCGACCGCAGCGGCGAGCACATGAACCCCGTGGTCTCCCACATCGAGTGGGAGGGGATGACCGCGGCCGACAGGGTCGTGTGCGTCAGCCACTTCACCAAGAATCTCGTCATGCGCGTGTACAAAATTCCGGAGAGCAAAATTTCCGTAGTGCACAACGCCGTGTCCCGCCGCGAGGCGGGCCACATCTACCACAACGCGGACCGCGGCAGCAAAGCCAGGCAGGTCCTCTTCATGGGACGCGTCACCTTTCAGAAGGGGCCGGACTACTTCGTGGAGGCCGCGCGTCTCGTGCTCAACGTCATGCCCGACGTGCGCTTCGTTGTCGCTGGCTCAGGTGACATGCTGCGCTCCATCGTGGCCCGCGTGGCCCGCTACCGCATGGGCCACAGATTCACGTTCACGGGTTTTCTGAAGCACGACGAGGTGGACCGCATGTACGCATCGAGCGACCTCTATGTCATGCCCAGCGTTTCCGAGCCCTTCGGCATAGCGCCCCTTGAAGCGATGGTGTATGATGTTCCCGTGCTCATGAGCAAACAGTCCGGCGTCTCCGAAGTCATCCACAACGCCCTCAAGGTCGACTTCTGGGACGTGAGAAAAATGGCAGACCGCATCTGCGCTGTCCTCGCCTATCCGGCCCTCGGCCGCTTCATCGCGAAAAACTGCGCGGAGGAACTCAAGCACATCCGCTGGGAAAATGCGGCCGTCAAACTTGAACAGATATACGCCGACCTTGTGAAGAGAGGAAACTGACATGCCTTCCGTTTGCTTTTATTTCCAGGTCCATCAGCCGTACCGTCTGCGTCATTATTCCTTCTTCGACATTGGTCACAACCATATTTACGAGGATGACGAGGCGAACCGTTCCATCATGCGCAAGGTGGCCCAGAAGTGCTACCTGCCCATGAACGACCTTCTCTACCGCCAGATAAAGAGGCATGACGGCGCCTTCAAGGTGTGCTTCTCCTTCTCCGGCGTCTTCATCGATCAGATGGTGCAGTTCGCGCCGGACGTGCTCGAGAGCTTCCAGAAGCTCGTGGACACGGGCTGCGTGGAAGTGCTTTCCGAGACCTACGCCCATACCCTGGCCTTTCTCTTCTCCATGGACGAGTTCAGGGCCCAGATCGATGAGCACGACCGCCTCGTGAAGAAATACTTCAACGTCACGCCCACGGCCTTCCGCAACACGGAGCTCATCTACAACAACGATATCGCGAATGTCGCCGAGGAAAAGGGCTTCAGGGCCATCCTCACGGAGGGCGCGGATCAGGTCATCAACTGGCGCAGCCCCAATTTCGTCTATCAGCCGAGCACCTGCCGCCGTATACGCCTGCTCCTCAAGAACTACCGGCTTTCCGACGACATCGCCTTCCGCTTCTCCAACCGCGCGTGGGAGGAATATCCGCTCAGCGCCGAGAAGTACACGAGCTGGCTCTTCTCCCTCAACGGACAGGGCGAGACCATCAATCTCTTCATGGACTACGAGACCTTCGGTGAGCACCAGTGGGAGGCCACCGGCATCTTCGACTTCATGGAAGCCCTGCCCGGCATGGTTCTGAAGAACAAGGACTTCTCCTTCGCCACACCGACCGAAGTGGCTGATCACTGCTCGCCCATGGCGAGGCTCGATATCCCCCGCTTCATCTCCTGGGCCGACGCCGAGCGCGATCTTTCGGCCTGGCGCGGCAACGATCTGCAGGACGACGCCCTCGGGGCTGTCGCCGCGCTCGAGAACAACGTGAAGCGGACCGGCGACGAGGGGCTTATCCGCACCTGGCGCCGGCTCACCACCTCGGACCACTTCTACTATATGTGCACCAAGTTCTTCTCGGACGGCGACGTGCACAAGTACTTCTCTCCCTACGACTCCCCCTACGACGCCTACATCTTCTACATGAACGTGCTGGCCGATCTCGAGCAGACCGTAAAGCAGCGCCTCGGCGTCACAGTATAATCCCCCCCTCTTTTCCCGGGCCGGCTGCCTTCCTGGCGCCGGCCCGTTTCCGTACGCCCGGCATGGCCGCGTTCCGGAGAGTGAAAATCCAGGACCTGCCCTGCAGGCGGGAAAATTACGGACGCGCATCAGAGGACTGCCGGACACGGCGGCATCGCTGCCGCCTGATACAATGACGCCCGATCCGGGGGAAAACAGTGCCCGGCTGTTCCCTGCAGGTTCGTAAAAATCAGGAAACCGCCGCGCACCTGACGGTACGCGCGGGGGTACGAAAGGAAAGAGCTTTGGCCGGAGTTCCCTCCTGTTCTGTCTCTCTCAGCCCCCCTTTCCGGCCCCCAGCCTCTTTCCGCGGGACTGCTTCCTGCAGACCGCGCCAGACCGTCATTTCCTTCTTGCCAAAATGGAACTTAGATTTCATTCTCCAGAGAGAAAACAACGATCCCGTTCCCTCCCGCAGCGCCTCTTCCCCTCAGTGCGGACGGAAAAGGACTGACGCGAACCATTTTTCACAGCTCTTCATGCTTTTAGGAGGCTCTTGATGGATTATGGCAATATCACGCTGTTTGAGACCTCTTGGGAAGTCTGCAATAAAGTAGGCGGCATCTACGCCGTCGTCAGCAGCAAAGCCCTTCAGGCCATCGAAAACTTCGGGGAGAATTACTGGCTTCTCGGACCGGATCTGGGCAACAACCCTGATTTCGAGGAAGACAGCGACCCCGTCATCGAGACCGTCGGCAAAATCCTCAAGGCGCACAACCTGAAATGCCGCCTCGGACACTGGAATATCCCCGGCAAGCCCAAGGTCATCCTGGTCAATTTCCGCAACCGCTACGACCAGAACCAGCTCCTCTACGAATACTGGAAGGAATACCAGGTCGACTCCATGTCCGGCGGCTGGGACTACATCGAGCCGGTCATGTTCGCCACGGCCTGCGGCGAGGTCATCGCGACCATCTACCAGCACATGCTCGAGCCCATAGGCTGCCCGGCCATAGCCCAGTTCCACGAATGGATGTGCGGCGCCGGACTCCTCTACCTCAAGCGCCACTGCCCGCCCGTGGGGACGGTCTTTACAACGCACGCCACCATGCTCGGCCGCTCCCTCTCCGGCAACGGCCGCGACCTCTATTCCATGCTGGCCACCAAATTCGATCCCCGCAGGGAAGCGGCTTCCCTCGGCATTACGGCCAAGTGCTCCATGGAAACAGCCTCGGCCAGGGAAGCTGACTGCTTCACCACGGTGAGCGACATCACGGCCGAAGAAGCCAGCGTCGTTCTCGGCCGGAAGCCCGACATCGTCACCCCGAACGGCCTCGACCTGCGCGTCATCCCCGATTTCTCGAAGGAGCGCACCCGTCCCCAGGCCTACCGCGCCGCTGTCATAAGCTGCGCCGAGAGACTTCTGCGCAGGAAACTCCCCGAACAGACGCGCATCGTCATCATTTCCGGACGCTACGAGTTCCATAACAAGGGCATCGACGTCTTCCTGCAGGCCCTCGGCAGGGTGAACCAGGATCTGGCTGATTCCCAGAGCTACATTCTGGCCCTCTGCTGCGTCATGGGCGGCCATTCCGGCGTGAATCAGGACGCCGTGTCCGGCGATCCCGCGAAGATGCCGGGGGACGGCAGCCAGTGGATCTGCTCGCATCACGTCCACAACATCAATAACGATCCCATCCTCACGGCCTGCCACACCTACGGCCTCAACAACACGGAAAAGGATCACGTCTCCGTGATCTTCGATCCCGCTCTCCTGGACGGACGCGACGGCTTCTTCAACATGCGCTACGCCGAGGTCCTGGCAGCCTGCGATCTTGGCGTCTTCCCGTCCTGGTACGAGCCCTGGGGCTACACCCCTGAGGAAAGCGTGGCCAGCAGCGTTCCCACCATCACCTCGGATCTGGCCGGCTTCGGCCTCTGGGCCCGTTCCCTGAACAAGGAAAGCTCCGAGCTCGGCGTTTCCGTCCTGCAGCGCCGTCATCAGGGTGACGCCTGCGTGAAAAGCCTCGAAAAGATGATCTCGGACTTCGTCGCCATGCCGGACGAGACCCTCGCGAAGCTCAGGACAGCGGCCAGGGCGACAGCCACGAAGTGTGACTGGTCCTCGTTCTTTCCCTACTACATCAGGGCCTACGATCTCGCTCTCGGCAAGGCACTGGAACACGGCGCGGAACTGCGCGAGGCCGTCTCCGACCACTCAACGCACATCTTCCTCGACGTCTCCTCGCTGACGCCCCTCCTGCACAGCTTCACGTCCCTGACGAGGCTCCCGCGCGCGCTCGGACGCCTGCGCGAACTCGCCAACAACCTCTGGTGGTGCTGGCATCCCTCGTGCTGGCCGCTCTTCATACGCCTCAATCCCCAGATCTGGGAAAGCTCCGGACACAACCCGCTCTCCTGCCTTGAGGAAGCCACGGACGAAACCATCTCGGATCTCGTCTCCGACTCCGCCTACCTTTCCCTCTATGAGGACACGCTCAGGGATTTCGATGAGTACATGTCCCGTCCCGTGCACTCGGAGGGCGCGGTCACGCCCGAGACGCCCGTCGCCTACTTCTCCACGGAATACGGCCTGCACGAGTCCCTGCCCATCTATTCCGGCGGTCTCGGCGTGCTCTCCGGCGACCATCTGAAGAGCTCCAGCGATCTCAATATCCCGCTGGTGGCCATCGGCCTCTTCTACCGCTACGGCTACTTTAAACAGCAGATCGACAAGAACGGCCGGCAAATCGCCATCTACCCGGAGAACGATGTCACCGAGCTTCCCATGGAGCTCGTCAGGGACAGCACAGGCGATCCTCTTGAGGTCAGCCTGCAGCTCCCTGAGCGCAGGCTCTTCGCCAGGGTCTGGCTTGTGCGCGTGGGCACCATCCAGCTCTACCTCATGGACACCAATCTGCCCAAAAATACCCCCGATGACCGTAAGATCACGGACAGCCTGTACGTGGCGGACAGGGATTTCCGCATCCGTCAGGAAATCCTCCTCGGCATGGGCGGCGTCATGCTCCTGAACGAGCTCGGCATCACGCCTTCCGTCTACCACATGAATGAAGGGCACTCCGCCTTCCTCATCCTCGAGCGCATCCGCAATCTCATGAACGGTTACCACCTGAGCTTCGAGGAAGCTGGCGAAATCGTCCGCTCGAGCTGCGTGTTCACCACGCATACGCCCGTTGACGCCGGCAACGAGCGCTTCCGCAACGAGCTCATGATGAAGTACTTCTCGGGCTACGCCAACAACATCGGCCTGAGCATGGGCGACTTCCTCAATATCGGCCGCATGACCGGCACGGGCAGCGACTCCTTCGAGATGACCATCCTGGCCCTGCGCTACTCGAGCCGGGCCAATGGCGTGAGCCGCCTGCACGGCGACGTCTCGCGGCACATGTGGCACAACCTCTGGCGCGGCATGCCTATCGCCGAAGTGCCCATCGGACATATCACCAACGGCGTGCACATGCCCTCCTACGCCAGCCCCGAAATCAACTTCCTGCTGACGAGCACGCTCGGCAAGGGCTGGGTCGATCTGTCAAGCCGCGCCACGGGCTGGTACAAGTTCTCCTCCATCCCGGACAAGGTCATCTGGCGCGCCCGGCAGTCCATGAAGGCCAATCTGCTCGACGTCCTGCGCAACAGGCTTCCCGAGTTCTACAAGAAGCTCGGCGTGAGCCGCGAGGACAGCAAAACGGCCATCTCGAAGCTCTCTCCTGACACCCTGCTCATCGGCTTCGGCAGGCGCTTCGCGCCCTATAAGCGCGCCAACCTGCTCTTCGCCGACATTGACCGCCTCGACCGCATCCTGAATTCCTCGGATCGTCCCGTGGCCCTGCTCTTCTCGGGCAAAGCCCATCCCGCGGACAGCCAGGGCATCGACATCATGCAGGAGATCATCCACCACTGCACGGAGAAGCGCTTCCTCGGCCGCATCTTCTTCCTCGAGGACTACTCGCTGGCCATCTCCCGCCTGATGGTGCAGGGCTGCGATGTCTGGCTGAACACGCCACGCAGGCCTTATGAAGCCTCCGGCACCAGCGGCCAGAAGGCCTCGGTCAACGGCGTGCTCAACCTGAGCATCTCCGACGGCTGGTGGTGCGAAGGCTATAACGGCGGCAACGGCTGGACTATCGGTCCCGTTGTCACCCGTGTGCAGCACAACGACACGCAGAACGACTACTCCGACGCCGAGGCTCTCTACACGCTCCTCGAGGAGCAGGTCATCCCGCTTTACAGCTACCGCAACCAGGACGGCATCCCGGTGCGCTGGATCCGGATGATCAAGGAGTCCATGCGCTCCCTCATCCCCGTCTACAGCTCACACCGCATGGTGCACGATTACCTCGAGATGTCCTACGAGCCCGCGGCCCTGCGCTACAAGGCCATTGAGGCCGACGAGTTCGAGTCCGTGAAGCGCCTTGTGAAGTGGAAGGAAAACATCAGCCAGCGCTTCAGCACCCTCAGGACCGGCCTCCTGCGCGTGGACGGCATGGAAGGCGACACCTGCTCCAGGGGCCAGGACATCCACGTGACCCTGAGCCTCGAACAGGGCGAAATGCAGCGCGACGAGATCCTCGTGCAGCTCGTGGTCGGTCCCTTTGACGGCACCGACTTCATCGGCACCCCGGACATCGTTCCGCTGAGCTTCGAGAGGACGACCAGCGACAAGAGCCTCGTCTACTCCTGCAACTACCAGACCCGCCACAACGGCGTCCACGCCTACGGCGTGCGCGTCATCCCCATCACGCCGGACCTGCCGAGCTACCTCGACAGCCATCTCGTGGTCTGGGCCTAAACGCGGTCTGACACACTGAACAGACACAAAAATCGCCGTCTCCCCTCACAGGGAGGCGGCGATTCTGTTTTTGTATGAACCATACGCTGTCACGCAGAAGACAGCGGAATTTTCAGATCCACTCCGGGGACCTCCCCGCAGCAGGCCTAAAAAGCATCCCAGAAAGATCCGTTCCGGCGCGACACGGCCCTGACACGGCGCGCGGCCTCTTCGATGAGTCCTCTGACGCGCCCCATCTGGCCCTCTTCCGCTGCCCTGTCCGCGGCCCAGCGCACCAGGCTTTCCATGCGCGCGGGATCATCGTCGTAGGCGCCGCGGACCACGTCCTGGAGAGCCGTGAGCCAGTCCGGCTGTCCGAAATCCCTCCGGCCCGGGCCGGATCTGTGCATGAGCATGGCGAAGCGGTCCGAGGCGGCCTGCAGCATATCGGCGAATTCTTCCTGACGCCCCTCGCGGGCCGCCTGTTCCGCAGCGCGGCGCACGATGACCAGCACGGCGCCGGGGTCATTGTCGTACCTGCCCCTGAGAACGTCCTGGACGGCCTCCATGTAGGAAGGCAGGGCGCGCCCGTCGTCGTCAGTGACGTCCACGGGATTTTCTGCGCCATCCGCCTGTCCCTGACGCATGATGCCTGTGACCCTGGCGGAGGCCGCGCTGATCATGTCGCCGTATTCCTCAAGGCGTCCTTCCTGCTCGGCGAGCTGGGCCGCCCTGCGCACGATGGCCAGCATGGCGCGGGGATCACTGTCATAGGCGCCCTCGAGGACGCCCTGCACGGCCTGCATGTACGGAGGGAGCTCCCCTTCGGAGGCGGGCTGACGCTCGTCGCGGCCGCCGAGAAGCGTGTCCACACGATCAGACGCGGCGCCGAGCATGTCCTCGAACTCCTCCGACCGCCCATCCTCAGCCGCGGACATGGCCGCTGAACGCACGAGGGACTGGGCCTCGGCAGGATCCTCATCGTAAAAACCGTCCAGCACCTTTTTTACTTCCTGCATGTAGGGAGGAAGCTCCTCTTCCCCGGCGTCCTCTCCGCCGGCATCTGCGCTTTCCCCGGCCTGCGCGGCGGATTCCTGCACGGGTTCTGCTTTTTCCGGTTCAGGGGTTCCTTCTCCGGGCTGCGGCCTGCTTCCGGCCTCCGATCCGAAACCGCCGAGAAGCTTCGAGAGCCTGTCGGCCGCCTGCTGGATACGGGAGCGGTACTCTCCGTCCCTGCCCTGGCGGCGGGCTTCCTGCAGGGCAACGTTGATGATGGGAAAAATGTCCTCCACCCTGTTGTCGTAGCTTCCGTCGTTGACGCGGTCCACGAGGCGCATGTATTCGGGCTCGTCCCTGTCCCCGCGGCCCGGGCCTTCCACGGCGGCAGCGCCTCTGAGAAGGGCGTTGATGTGTGCTGAGGCCTGATCGAACCACGGCCTGAAATCCTGTTCGCGCCCTTCCTGGCGGGCCCGGTCAATGGCGCGGCGCAGAAGCTCGCTCTGGGTCTGCACGTCAGCGAGGCTGCTGCCCGTGTCAAAGCGGCCGGCCGCGATGCCGACGATATCCGCCATCCAGTCAGGCAGACTGGCCGTACCGGGTTCGTCATGGGCGCTGACACGCCTCAGGGGCACAGCCTGCTCGCCGCCGTCGCCGCGCGTCACCGGGATGCGCTTCGGAGCTTCCTCCGCGCGCTCCTCACCGGGAGCCTTCTGAGCGGGGGCGTTCTCGCCGGTCTCACGGGCATCAGAAGCCTCAGATGCGGCCGGGGCTTCAGATTCAGCGGCTTCCCGGAGAGGCTGGCTCTTCTCCGTGCCCGTGTCAGAAGAAACACGGGCCAGAAGATCCGTGAAATGTTCCTGGGCAGCCTTCAGGGGACCGCGCTCCGCGTCGGGGACGTTCTCCCTGTCGGCTCCGGCTATGGCGGCTTCGAGCACATCAAGAAGTTTGTCGCGATCCGTGTCGTAGCGGCCCGCCACGATGTCCCCGGCGGCTGCGCGCCATGAAGAGCCGGACTGTCCCTGCGGTCCGGATTCGGGTTCCGCTTCCGCGGCGGATCCGCCGGCAGTGCTTTCTTCTGCCGCACCTGATGCCCGGGGCTCCCCTTCCTGACGGGTTCCGGCGCCGTCAGCGGCTCCGGCCGGGGCCTGGGGAGCGGCGCTCCCGCGCAGGCTCTCAAGCTCTCCGAGATATTTACCGAGGCCTTCGTTCGCCTCAGTCTGTCTTTCCAGCATGTAGTGCGTGGCCTGGACAAGGCCATCCAGGAGAACGCCGTCGGAAGGCATACTGTCAAGCCTCTCCATGAGGGAGGTCTGCTCTTCAAGCGCTTCTTCAAGCCTCACGCGGAGGGAGCGCAGTTCCTTAAGCCCCTCCTCCCTTCCCCCGTCGTCCGGAGGCAGGGCGCCCGCGCCGGGAGACGCGGGGGCTTCTCCTTCAGCCTGGCGCATCCTGCCCAGTGTGTCCCTGAGGGCTTTCCAGTAAAGAACATTGCGATCCGAACCGTCACGTAAATCCGACATGGCTCATTCTCCAGCAAAAACATGTAGCGGTGCCGCCCTGAGTCCCGGAGGGCCGGGGGAAGCATCCGAAAACAGAGATAACTACGTTTGCCCGCGCGCGCTAGCCCCGCCGGGGCCGCTTTTTGCGGGTTCAGGGCATTCCCGCGAAAACCCGGGTGATTTGCAAGAGGAGCGGTCTGTGCGATATGTTTCCGGATTATTTTCTGGTTACTCTGGGAGGATACATGGAAAAACCCGCAAAACGCGAACAGCTGGCAAGCCGTCTCGGCTTCCTGCTCATCTCTGCCGGATGCGCCATAGGACTCGGCAACGTCTGGCGCTTCCCCTTTATTACCGGAGAGTACGGAGGGGCCTGCTTTCTCCTGCTCTTTATCGTCTGTCAGCTCATGGTCATGCCGGTCATGATCTGTGAGTTCGCCATCGGCCGCGCCTCGCGCCTTAATCTCGGCATGGCCCTGGGCCGCCTGGAGCCCAGGGGCACGAAATGGCATAAGTTCAGCTGGCTCAACATCGTCGGCATTTACACCCTGCTCATGTTCTACACGACCATCTGCGGCTGGATCGTCCTTTATACATGGTACATGTTCACGGGAACGTTCGAGGGCCTTCCGCCTGACGCAGTGGGAAAGTTCTTCGGTTCCTTTACGGGCAGCGCCGGCCAGATGACGCTCGGCATGTCGCTCTCCGTGCTCTGCGGCGCGGCGGTCTGTTTCCTCGGGCTCCAGAACGGCGTCGAGCGCATTGTCAAATTCATGATGGCCGGCCTCTTCATCATCCTGGTCATCCTGGCCGTGCACTCCATGACGCTGCCCGGAGCTCCGGAGGGCCTCTCCTTCTACCTTAAACCTGATCTTGAGAAATTCAGAATCATCGGATTCTTCCCCATCGCCAGCGCGGCCCTGAACCAGGCCTTCTTCACCCTGTCCGTGGGCGTGGGCTCCATGTGCATTTTCGGAAGTTACATCAGCAAAGAGCACTCTCTCCCCGGCGAAGTCTGTTTCATCACGGGCATGGACTTTCTCGTGGCCCTCATCGCGGGCCTCATCATCTTCCCGGCCTGCTTCACCTTCGGCGTGCATCCCTCTCAGGGCCCGGGTCTCGTCTTCGTGGCCCTGCCCAACATCTTCGCCTCCATGGAGAACGGGAGGCTCTGGGGCACGCTGTTCTTCGTCTTTATGAGCTTCGCGGCCCTGACCACGGTCATCGCCGTGTTTGAGAACATGGTGAGCTACTTCATAGACAGGTACGGCATGCACCGCCGCCGCGCCGTCGTGGTCAACGCCATCCTGCTCTGGCTCCTCTCCCTGCCCTGTGCCCTCGGCTTCAACGTCCTCTCAGGCTTTACGCCCTTCGGACCGGGCTCCTGCGTGCTGGATCTCGAGGACTTCATCATGAGCAATAACCTCCTCCCCCTGGGATCCCTGCTCATCGTTCTCTTCTGCTCCCTGCACAGCGGCTGGGGCTGGGACAATTTCGCGAAGGAAGCCAACGCCGGCACGGGCATCAGGCTGCACGGCCTGCTCAGGGTCTACCTGCGCTGGATCCTGCCTGTCATCATCGTCATTCTCTTCATTTCCGGCTACGTGGACAAGTTCTCCCGCTAACCGGCAGGCCCCGGCGTTCGTTGCCTTGCCCGGGAAAAACTCGTATCTTTTCCCCGTTCTTTTCCCGGATACAGCGTGCCGGGCACCCCTTCCGGGCCGCCGGCAGACATACACGGATCTCTGGCCCGCCAGCCGCGGGCCATGCACAGACTCCAAAGGATTTACCCACATGTTCAACAAAATGCGTCTTCTCACCCCCGGTCCTACGCCGCTTCCCGAACGAGTCCGCCTCGCTCTCGCCAGGGACATGATCCATCACCGCAAGTCTGACTTCCACAGGATCATGAACAATGTGGAAGAAAAGCTGAAACTCCTCTTTGGCACCACCGAACCCGTCATGCCTCTGGCCTGCTCCGGCAGCGGCGCCATGACGGCAGCCGTGTACAGCCTCTTCAAACCCGGCGAAACCGTCATTACCGTTAACGCCGGCAAATTCGGCGAACGCTGGGGCCAGATCGCCAAAAGCCATGGCCTGAAGGTCGTGGAAATCGTGAAGAACTGGGGCGAAGCCGTCAGCGCCAGGGAAATCGAGGAGACCATCCGGAAGACCCCTGAGGCCAAAGGCGTCCTCATCCAGATGTCCGAAACCTCCACCGGTGTCCTGCATCCCATCGAAAGCGTCGCCGCCGTAACCCGTGCCACGGATGTGCTTCTCATTGTGGATGGCATCTCCGGCGTGGGCCTCTCCCCCTGCCCCATGGACAAGTGGGGCATCGACTGCCTGCTCACCGGCTCCCAGAAAGGCCTCATGGTTCCCCCCGGACTGGCCTTCATCGCCCTCTCGGAGCGCGCCTGGAAGCGCTGCGAGGACATCGAGCCCGGCTGCTTCTATTTCGACCTTCCCGCTGAGCGCAAGAAGCTCGCCAAGGGCGAAACCCACTTCACCACGCCCGTGAACCTCATCTGCGGCCTCGAGGAAAGCCTCTCCATGATCTTCGAGAACGGCCTCGACGCCATCTACCGCAAGCAGTGGGCCCTGACCATGCTCTGCCGCCACAGCGCCAAAGCGCTCGGCCTCGAACTTCTGGCAAAGGACAACTTCGCCTGGGGCGTCACCTCCATCCTGCTCCCCGACGGTCTTGACGGCACGAAGATCGTCAAGGACTGCGCCGACAGGTACGGCGTCTATATGGCCGGCGGCCAGGATCAGCTCAAGGGCCGCATCGTCCGCGTGGGCCACATGGGCTGGGTCGACTGGGCCGACGTCGTAGCCGGCATGTACGCCCTCAACCGCTGCATCATCGACAGGGGCGGTTTCTGCGGCTCCCGCGACTTCCTTGAGCAGGGCCTCGCCGCCTACAGAAAGGCTCTCGAGCTCGAGCCCGGCACGCCCGTGCCCTATCAGCTGCACGACTAGGCAGCCCGCTTCACCAGTATAGAAGAGGCACCCGTCCGGGACGGGTGCCTCTTTTTTTATGAAAACAGCCGGCCGGCAGACCGCCGCGGGCTAGTGGTGATCGTGCCCGTGCGCGTGCTCATGATCATGGTCATGATGGTGCTCATGGTCGTGGTCGTGATGGTGATGTTCCCGCGCGTGCTCGTCAAATTCCCTGAGTTCGCCGAGAGCCATATGGTGGCCGACTTCAAAGGCTTCCTTGAGATCCATGGGGAAGCATTCTTCCCTGTGCTGCTGCTTGTGGGCCTCGTCAAAGACCGGAGCCACGTAGTCGGAATAATCCCTGAACTGCAGGGTATCATAGCACCAGAGCACGTACGGCCGCGTGAAAATGCGTTCGACGAAATTTTCCATGGGACGCAGAAGAGCGGGCAGTCCCGCTGCCCCAGCCTGCTCCTCCGTCACGTTCATGGTGTAAAACATGGCCGTGGCCATGCGCTTCGGGGCAATGGAACTCCGGGCAGCGTCATACACGAGATAGGGATAGAGCCAGCGCTCCAGGAAGCAGCGCATCATGCCGCTCAGCCCCATGAAGTAGACGGGCGAGCCCAGGATGACTCCATCCGCGTCAGCGAGCTTTCCGAGCACGGGCGCGAGGTCATCCTTCACGGCGCAGCGGCCGTAGGAAGGGCCGTTCACGCGCTTGCAGGAAAAACAGCTGCGGCAGCCCGTGAAGCTGAGGTCATAGAGGTTGATGAGTTCGGTTTCGGCGTCTTCCCTGGCGTTTTTCACGCCGTCCAGGGCCCAGGAAAGAAGACGGGCCGTGTTGCCCCTTTTGCGGGGGCTGCCGTTGATGGCACAGATTTTCATGGTTTCACCCTCATGGCGCAAAGGCCAGATCTAAAACAGGGAACAGAAAAAAATGACGGCGAAGGGCACGGTGAAATCCAGAACGATGGCGTGCACGATGCTGGTGAAGGCCCAGTCCGATCCCAGGGCTGAGACCATGACGGGCAGGGTCGTGTCCATGGTAGTGCAGCCGCCTATGCTGATGGCGGCAAAGGGCGAAAAACGGGCCACAAGAGGAGAGAGAAGCAGTGCGTACGCCTCGCGGATGAGGTTGCTGATGAGCGCGATGGTGCCGATGTCGATGAAGCCCGCCTGGCTGATGAGGACCGAGGACAGCGAATAATAGCCGAGCCCCGCGCCCACGGCCAGGCACTGCCATACCGAGTAGCCCAGGAAGAGGCAGCAGGCAGCGGAAGCCGCGTATGTGCCGAGGCCCGTAGCCAGGGGAAAAAGCAGCACACGGGGGGAAAGAGAGCGCAGGATTTCCCTGAGCCGGCCGTTGCTCCCTATAGATATCCCCACGCACACCATGAGGAGGCAGAGGAGCGCCATGCTGGTAAAATCGGACGACGCGAAGTCCGGAGCCAGATCAAAGCGGCCGCAGAGAATGCCAGCCGCGAAAAAGGCCACGATGAGAAGACTTTCCTTCATCTGCGCGTCTCCCTGCCGCGGCCGGGCCGGGGCAGATACCGGGAAATGAGAAGAACGGCGATGACCGATCCCGCCACCGAAGCCGTGGCCAGGATAAAAGCGTCCAGGCCGAGACGCGGCAGGTTATCCATAACCGTCCTGTTGCGGCCAATGGCGCAGCCCATGGCAAAGAGCAGAAGCACCACCACGGGCGTGAAGATGCGCCCCGCGATCCCGGGTATGGCTGTCCTGCGGAGCAGGATCCCAAGGAGGATGCCCGCAAAAATCAGGGAAATGGGAAGAAGCACGTGAACGCTCCCGAAAAAGTCTGCAGATTTCTCTTTTTGTACGGCCGGTGAGACGAGGCGTCAAACAACGGCCCGAAAGTCTCTTAAAACGTCACGCCCTGCTGCTGCAGAAGCCAGATGGCGGTGAGCAGGCTGAAGAAGCTCACGATGTTGGTGATGGCCACCGTCATGGCGCTTTCCTCAGGGGAAGCTCCGTACACCTCACCGAAGACAGAGCAGACAACAGCGCAGCCCGTACTCGCGATGATGACCGGCACGGCGAGCCACACGCCGGTATAGCCCATGAAGGCGAGCCCCGCCCAGGTAAAGGCAGGGAAGAGAACGAGCTTGACGGTACTAATCATAAGGGAATGCAGAAGCACACCCATGCCGCCGGACAGGGCTCTGACAAATTTTGCCCTGAGGCCAAAGCCCAGAGAGAAGAGCATGCAGGCCGGGGCCAGCATACCCACCATCTTGATGGCCTTGTCCAGAGGTTCCCAGATATGAATGTGCAGAAGAGCAACAAGGACACCAAGAAGCGTAGCACAGGCGACAGGGTTGCCAAGCACAAAAAATTTGAGGCCGGCAAGGAAGCGCTTTGCCGCGGATCCTTCTGTTTTTTCGCCACGGCGCTTCCTGTTCCAGGCCCCGAGGGCAACGGGTGCCAGCACGCCGTTGATGTTGGTGGCCACGAGGCACAGACCGGCCACGGTAAGAGCCTCACTGTTGCCGGGCATGAGGCTCATGACCACGGGAAGCCCGACAAAGGCCGCGTTGGGAAAGCCCACGGAAATACCCGAGATGACGCAGGCTCCGAATGAGCAGCCGCGCAGACGGTCGATGGCAAAGAAGACCGCGAAGAAAATGAGCTGGGCTGCGACCTGCACGAGCCACCAGCCGCCCTGAGCCAGCTGTTCTACCGTGACCTGGCTCATGGCGTGAAAAAGCAGGCAGGGCATGGCCACATTAACCACGAAGATGCCGAGCACCTGTCCGGCGGATTCCGGAATAAGGCTCGTACGCTCCACGGCCATACCGATCAGGATAATGATGAAAACGGGAACGATTGCCGCGAAAAGCGTGTACATAGCATCTCCAGTCCGGAATTCTCAAAAAAAAGGCCTGCCCTGCGGGGGACAGGCACTGGTAAAAAGAAAAAAACAGGTCTCAGGCCCGGGAGCCGCCCCGCGCCGTGCTCTCCTGCTTTTCCTGAGCTTTCTTCGCCTCCGCTGCGGCATCCTTGTAAAGCCTCGAATTATAGAGCCAGGCCACGATGAAAGCCGTCAGGGCTCCCGTCCAGGACGCGTTCCAGAACGCCACAAGGACGTGCACATTGGCGCCCGTGGCGTCAATCATGGGCGTCATGACGGAAAGGAGAATGCAAGCGGCGCACCAGGCGCAGCACACAAACTGCATGTGCATGGTGCTGGCAAGCTGGTCCGGGGGAAAATCCTTCTTTCTGTCGAAGAGAAGCAGAACGCGCGGCGGCAGAATGAGAAAGGTGGAAGCCGCGAGGATACCGGTCACTGATGTGCACCTGAAGAGCGTGTCGGCGGAAAGTGTCGGCAGGAAAAGCATGCCGAGGAGAGCGCTGATAAGGGCAATAACGAACGGCAGAAGGGGAAGAGGAATGAACATATCGAAAAACACCTCACATTCGCGAAGGTATCATGTTTCCGCTACGTCTTTTGCATGCTTACGGGCACCGGGTCAAGTACCACGCGCAGGGGCTGCTTCAGCAGGCGTCCGGGATAGTACCATAAAATAGTGAGGCAAAACCGCGCTTCCCCCGCGTCCCCTCCGGCCTCCGCAATGGCAGGTCATGGCAGCGGGGGCAGAGCTCCGGCCTGCTTCCGAATTTTCTGCCAGAGAGCAGCCCTGCCTACCCGGAAGAGGACATACTCTTCCTGTGTTTCCCCCACCCGCGGCCAATCCGGGCGGCTGATGGATTCCGCCTCTCCGGCCCCGGGTTTGCGCCGGGGCGCTGAAAGGCAGCTCCCTCTGCCCTTCCCGGGGAACCAGACTGGCTCACAGAAATTCAGATCACCTAGCCCAGAGGATAGGCTTTGTCCCATGCCGGTGTTATGGTGGTCTCACCGCTATTTCTCCGGCCATTGATCAACCATAGATAAGGATTTTTCCATGCCGCAGCCATCCTCCGTCAGTCCTGACATGTCGTTGAACAATATGTTCTCAAACTTTTCCAATGCTACTGCTGAAGCCTGGCTGCGCTCCCGCTTCGGCTCCTTTGACACCTCGCAGCAGCGCTCCCTGCCAGTAGATACAACCAGAAACGAAAAAGAGTATTTTCGGCAGGCCCGCTTGCTCGGTTTCATCAAAAAACTGCCAGAATCTCAGGAAGAGGCCAGAAACAGACCTCTGCTCGTGGCTGCCGTGGAGATGAAGCGGGAATTGAATGAACGTTCCTCGCGCCTCATTCAGTTTAATTTTGCAAAAAAAGTGCTGCAGGAAGCCATTCGCAACGGACAGTACAAACTTGACGGCTATCCAACACAGGGCCTGTTTTTCTTTTACGACAGGGATCAGTTCTTCCGCTTTTCTCTTGTGAGCGGGGAAATGGTGGGCCGTTCTTTCAAGTCCGGCGATGCAAAACGGCAGTCCTTCTATATTGCGCCGGGAAAAAACAACAACACGGCCAAAAAACGGCTTCTGGGCAAACTCAACAGCTTCAAAGCCGTCAAAGAGGCGTTTTCGGTCGAAACCCTCACCAAAGAATTTTATGCCCTGCTCTTCAAGTGGTACGAATGGGCCGGAGAAAACGCAGTCGGCATGACCTTTCCCAATGACCTTGCGGACGACAAAGATGATCGCGTCCAGTTAAATGAGGCCATCATCCGGCTAATCACGCGCCTGATGTTCACCTGGTTCGTACGTCAGCGCGATATCGTGCCACAGGAACTGTTCACGGAAGATGGCGTCAAAAGCCTGCTTACAGATTTTGACCCGTATTCTATGGAGCAGGACAACTATTATCGCTGCATCCTGCAGAACCTTTTTTTCGCCACTTTTAACTGCCGGCCGGATGGGCGGGACTTTACCCGGCCAGGCTTACATGGATGCAGCAAAGGCTACAGCATCAAGACCCTGTACCACTACCAAAAAGAAATAAAAGATCCCCAAGCGTTCATGGCCCTCATGGCGGGCATTCCTTTTTTAAATTGCGCCCTGTTCGATTGCCTGGACAAAAAAGAACGCGAGGAAGACGGCGGCCGGGATCTTTTATACGACGGCTTCAGCAATACCAAAAATCGTCAGGCTCACGTGCCCAATGGCCTGTTTTTCGACCGGGACAGGGGGCTCATCCCCCTGTTCCTCTCCTTTGATTTTACCATTGATGAAAATGATGCCGATGATACCGATGTGGCCCTGGATCCGGAACTGCTCGGCAAGGTCTTTGAGAATCTGCTGGGCGCCTTCAACCCGGAAACACGGGAAACCGCCCGTAACGCTACGGGTTCGTTCTATACCCCGCGCGAGATCGTCGATTACATGGTGGAAAGCTCCCTGCGGCATTACCTGCAGGCCAGGGTGCCCGGCCTGACCGATGAGGAGCTGAAAGATCTTTTTGACCGGGAAAAGGCTGTTGGAGGAAGTCCTCTTCCGTTTGGGCAGGAAAAAGCCAAACAGATCCAGGATGCCCTTTACACCTGCAAAATTCTGGATCCGGCCTGCGGTTCCGGAGCTTTCCCCATGGGCATATTACACAGGATGGTCTGGCTGTTCCGTCGGCTGGACCCGAAAAATATCCACCTGCGCATGCGCCTGCTGCAAAAAATGCAAGAAGATGGAACCCCCTCCCTTTATCCCGATGAAACCCCCGAGGCGCACAAGGAGGCCCTCGCCGTCAGGCTGCGTGAAGAACAGCTTTACCCTGACTATGCCCGCAAACTGTACCTGATAGAAAATTGCATCTATGGCTGCGACGTTCAGCCCATCGCCACTCAGATTGCCAAGCTGCGCTTTTTCATTGCGCTGCTCTGCGACCAGTTACGCAGCAATTTCAATAAAACGGCCGAGAACTGCGGCCTGCTGGCCCTGCCCAATCTGGAGGCCAAATTTGTCTGCGCCGATACACTGACCGCCCTGCCAGAGGCCAGCCACAGCATGGCCTCCCTGCTGGAAACTCAGGGTATAGCCGAACTGCGCCGCCAGCTGCAGGAAAACCGGCATAAAATCTTCCGCGCCCGCCGGGCTGATCAGAAAGAGAAGCTCAAGGAGCGCGATGCCGAACTCCGGCATGCCCTGCATGATGCCGTGTACGCCGCGCTCTCAAAACCTGACCAGACTGTAATCCAGGAGCAGAAGGATCGTCTGGCTATCCTGCGCAGACAACGGGAGGCCGTGGCACAACCGCGTATGGTGCGCCAGCGCAAGCCTACTCAGGGCATGCTGATTGGTACACCGTCTCCAGATCAGGGCTGGCTGGAAATAGACCAGAACCAGGCAGAGCGCAATACGCTGGATCGGGAAATTAACGATGCCCAGGCCATCATTGCCCGTGAGGAGGCCAAGGCTGACCCCGCACGCCAGAATCAGGTAAACCGGCAGGCTCTGCTTGTTTCACAGTGGGATCCTTATGATCAGAATGCCAGCTCCGAATTCTTCGATCCGTCCTGGATGTTTAATCTGCCCCGGGAGGGATTTGATATCATCATTGGCAATCCTCCCTATATCCAGCTCCAGAGCGAGGGCGGCAGATATGGCAGGAAATACGGAGATCACGGTTTCGCCACATTTGATGCGGGGGCGGATATGTATTGCCTGTTTACAGAACGTGGCCTGCAACTGCTCCGGCCGGACGGAGTCCTCACCTATGTCATGCCAAATAAATGGATGATTGTGAAATATGGGGCAAAGCTCAGAACGTATCTGGGGCAATACCGCCTGCTGGATATGCTGAACTTTGGCGATGTACAGTTCTTTGACAACGCGACCAATTACATTTGTATTCTTTGCTGTCAGAAGGCTGCGCCGGCCGCCACCTGTAATGTCCTTTCTGTCAATCACACCAGCTATAACGGCCTGTTCCGCACTTCCATCGCCGATAATCTCTGGGCCTCTCCCACGGATAATTTCACGCCAAAAAGATGGGCAGTCCTGCCCAAGGGCGATGCCCAGGTGCTGCAAAGAATGGCAAAAGCCAATCATAAACTCAAAGAATTACCAATAATCATCAACAGGGGCGTATTAACCGGCTATAATGATGCCTTTTATCTCGATGAGGCCACGAAACAGAGCCTCGAAGCAGAGGACACCTCAAGTGCCAATCTCATCGTCCCCATGCTGCGGGGCAGAGATATCAGGGCTTTCCATACCGCAGCCAGCGCCATATACCTCATTGCCACCATTCCGGCCAAACATCTCGATATTGACCAGTATCCGGCCATCAAACAGCACCTCCTTTCCTTTGGCCAACGCCGGCTGGAGCAAAGCGGAGCAAAAGGCTCCCGCAAACGGACCAAAAACAAATGGTTTGAATTGCAAGATACGATTGCCTATCATGAGGCTTTTGCCCAGCCAAAAATTCTCTATCCCAATATGACATCAGTTTTCCCCTTCTGCTATGATGACACCGGAACTTTCGCTAATCAAAAAACCTTCATCATAACAAGTGATGATCCTGGATTATTGAAATATCTGACGGGCATTTTCAACAGCAGGCTCACGAAACTCTGGATCTGGTACAACTGCCCGGAATTACAGGGAGGTACGCGTGAAATAAGTAAGGTCTATTTTGAAAATATCCCCGTACCGCTGGTGGATGCAAAGCTCCAGAAGCCGGTCATAGATTTGGTGGAGGACATCATTTCGCTAAAAAAACAGGATGCTGCTGCCGATATTTCCGCGCAGGAGCAGGCCCTGAACCAGCTTGTCTATGACCTGTATGGACTGACCGAAGAAGAAAAAGCTCTTGCTGAAAAGCGGGTGCTGGAAGAACCGGCTCCCCCCAAGCCGCAACGGCGCCGTAAAGCAAAAAAAACGGAACCTGTTGAAGCTGACGATGACGAATATCTGGAATAATTGGGAAAAGTGGAGCAAACATGCTGATCAAAACCGAAGGCGAATCCAATCTCGGCAAACATCTCCGGCAAACCATGCAGGTAACGGACTCCTTGGATATGCTGGTGGGGTTTTTCTATTTTTCCGGGTTGAAGGTCATTGCCGAGCCATTGCGGCAGAAGCCGGAGCTAAAACTGCGTGTACTGGTAGGCATGGATGCCGATATTCTGGCCGGGCAGATCGTGGAGATGGCAGGCTCCTCTGACTGCGACAACAGCGATGACGCCGTGCGCGAACGCTATCAGCACGTGGTTCGCAAAATCATGGGCTCGGCCAAAGTGGACAATCAGGCCTTCCACGAGCGCATTGAGCTTTTCGCCGATCTGCTGGAGAGCGGTCGGCTGGCCATCCGTAAAACCCGCCAGCCCAATCATGCCAAACTCTATATTTTTCATCTGGACGATACACAGATTTCCAATGAAAAACGGATGAAATGGATCACCGGCAGCAGTAATTTTTCCGAGCCGGGTTTGGTCAGCCGGGACGAACTCAATGTTTCAGTCAACGACTACGGCCAGGATGAAGTGCAGGAGTATTTTGACCGCTTGTGGAATGACGCCGTTCCCCTGACCGCAACTGACGAAAACCGTCAGGCCCTGATCAAAATTCTGCGAGACAGATCGGTAGCCGCAGCCGTGACACCCTATGAGGCGTATCTGCTGATTCTCCGGCAATATCTTGATTACCAGAAAAGCACGCTTAACGAAGAACGTCTTAAACGTCTTCTGAAGGAAGCCGGATTCTCCTCCTTCCGCTACCAGACCGATGCTGTAGCCATGGTGCTGGACCGTCTCAAAGAATTTAACGGTGTAATTCTGGCCGACGTAGTAGGACTTGGGAAATCGGTCATCGCCAGCGCCGCGGCGGCAATGGAAGGCAGCCGGGGCCTGATTATCTGCCCACCTGGGCTCATGGGGCCCAAATCAGGCGTTGCCGGCGGCTGGTATGAATACAAGCGCAGATTTGGCCTGCATGACTGGGAGGTGTGGTCACGAGGAAAACTGCCAGCCCTGCTGGAGCATTTGGCGGTGGATCCGGATTTTGATATGGTCATTGTGGACGAGGCGCACAACTTCCGCAATCCGGACACAGAAAACTTCTGCGACCTGCACAACATCTGCTTCGGCAAAAAGGTCATCCTGCTCACAGCCACTCCATTCAACAACCGCCCCACGGATCTGCTGGCTTTACTTAAACTCTTTACGCCCAACCAGGCTAATTCTTTTGGCAATCTGGACGACCTTTTCTACAGTTATCAGAATATTTACCGGGGCATAGGACTGCTCAGCCGCGCCATAGCCCACAACGACTGGTCCGGTGTCCCCAAAGCTCTCAAACTGTGTAAAATTTCGCCACTTATTTCAGGCATTACCTCAGACTTTGCTGTGCTGCAGAAGGAATGCGCCAAAGTTTCCCTCGCACTCACTCAAAGTATCCGGCAGCTGGTAGAAAAAGTGTTCATCCGACGTAATCGTCTGGATTTACAGGGGGATCCTGAATACAAAGCAGAAATAAACAGATTGTCGTGCGTCTGCCCGCCCAAGGAACAGTTTTTCGAACTGACAGATGAACAGAACGAGTTTTATGACCGGGTGCTGAACAGTTATTTTGGCGAGGATGGCCGTTTTCACGGCGCTGTCTATCGCCCGCAGCTCTACCTACGTAATCAGGAGGGGGTGGACGAGGCACAGACCAATATCTACCTCATGTTGCTCCGTATGCTTGTGCAACGCTTTGAAAGCTCTTTTTACGCTTTCAAGTGCTCTATTATTCGTGTCCGCAACAGTATGGAAAAATGCCTTACCTTCATCGAGAAAACAGGGATGTTCCTCTACAATCGCCGTGACATGGAAAAAATTCTTGAAAACTGCGAAGACGAAGGCGACATTTTTGGGCTCATCGTGTACTTGGAACAGAAATTTGAAGAGAAAAACGCCCAATTGACCATCAGCCGCCGGGATGCTTACCGGTATTCCATGACCGATCCCAACTTTGATGGCCCGCGCTTTCAGCAGGATATCGAGGCCGATATCACCCTTATGGATGAAATCTTGGAGGACATGGAAACGCTGCAGCTTGTAGAAAACGACCCCAAGGCAGAAGCCCTACTAAAAGTAATCACAGAGGTGATGGACGGCACGCATAAGGACATTGTGGCCGAGCCGGGCAACCCTAAACGCAAAATACTGCTCTTCTCATCCTATCGGGACACTATCCTGCATGTGGCCAAGGTGGTGCAGACAGCATATCCGGACAAGGTGCTGCAGGTGGACGGCGCAAACTATACGGAAAGCCTGGGCCGAACAGTCAAAGAGAATTTTGACGCTTCTTTCCCCACGCAAAAAGACACCTACGACATCCTGCTGACCACGGATAAGCTGTCGGAAGGTTTCAACCTGAACCGCGCGGGCCTGGTCATCAATTATGACATTCCCTGGAACCCCACACGGGTTATCCAGCGTGTGGGGCGTATCAATCGTATTGGTAAAAAAGTTTTCGACAATCTGTACATTTTTAATTTCTTCCCCACTCAAAAAGGCGATGACTTGGTGAACAAAAGGGTCATAGCCGAAGGCAAAATGTTCGCCATCCACAAAATTCTGGGCGAGGACGCACAGATCTTTTCTATTGATGAAACGCCCACGGCGTCCGGTCTGTATAATAAACTTTGTTCCCTCGATGATGGCGAAGGGATAAGTTTCTACACAAAAATGAAGCAACGCTACGCAAAAGAAAAAACCTTTCTCCAGCGAAAACACCCCGAAGTGTTGGAACGGGTGGAGCACTTCCCCTCCATGGTCAAGACAGCCTGGCAGGCAAAAGACGGACAGAAAAACACCGCATTCATGTTTATGCGCAAAGGATCAACCCTTTCACTGTTGGGCTATGACAAGGAGAACAATACCATAGATGAGTGGACCATGGAGGCGGTACTGCCGGAAATCGAATGCGACTTTACGGAAAAACGCACAGATTTCTCTCCAGAATTCTGGAAGTTCTCCAACTGGAAACGGGGCGACAAAGGGCCACAAGGCATCTATGACGCGCTGAAGCGTTATCAGCCACAAAGCATTACCGCTAAGGGCAAGAGTGTCGAATATGAAGCCGTCAACACCATAATCAGCTACAAACCGGCATTGCCGGAGGATTTACAGGATTTTTCCGCCATGGTGGCCGATGACATCCAGCATTACGGAACATTGGCCAAAAAGGATCTTGGACGCATTGCCGAATACGGCCAGCTCCAGGATAGCGAAAAGGCCGTGGCCGGATTAAAGACGTTTCTGGAGCGCATGCTCAGACAACGCGGGGCAGCCTATCTTGCTCCCATCAAAAAGCGAAAAATCGACAAGGCCATTTTGGTCACCATTGACAAATGCAGGGCTGCGAGCACGGAAAATGCTGAAGGCGCAGCCAGTGCTGATAAGTGATAACGTGTGTCTCACTGGATATTGTTGCTGAAGGAAAATGATCATCTGGCAATCCCTGAAGGACGGGGATAGCCGGCAGCATATTGAGCAAAATCCTCCAGCAAAATTTCGTGCGATATCGGATACGCCGCCATCATTCTCCAGCAGACTATCTCTCCCTAGCAAAACAGCCAGAGGGCACCCCTTGAGATGCCCCTGGCTGTTCCCTTGCTTGAGTGTTTTTTAACTCATGCCACTAACTAAGGGCAAAACGCATGCAAGGGCCTCTATCGGGCCCGCCCGGAACGCTGGTTGACGCAGCCTCCCCACAGTATCTAGAAAGGACACGGAAAGCCGGGAGCTTTCCCCCAAGGAGGAGAGGCAGATGGGACAAATATATGATCACTACATGCCGGACATCACGGTCACGGCCGCCGGCAGGGACTGGAAACTGAAGCGGGCGTCGGATTTCGACTCGCTGTGGGACGAAATGGTCGCGGACGGCAGGGCCGACGCAGATGAACACATCCCCTACTGGACAGAACTCTGGCCCTCAAGCATAGCCCTGTGCTCCTGGCTCAGCGAACGCAGGGACGAAATCGCAGGCAGATCCTGCCTTGATCTCGGCTGCGGCCTCGGCCTCACCGCCCTGGCTGCCACATCTCTCGGCGCCCGCGTCACGGCCGTGGACTACGAGTTTGACGCCCTGCATTACGCCCGCGTCAACGCCGCGGCCAACGGCATCAGCCCGGAACCTGTATGGCTTGCCATGGACTGGCGCCACCCCGCCCTGAGAGAAGGCAGCATGGAGCGTATCTGGGGCGGTGACATCATGTACGAAACCCGCTTTGTCGATCCTGTCCTCAGCCTCTTCAGCCATTGTCTCGCCCCCGGAGGAAAGGCCTGGGTGGCTGAGCCCGGCAGGGAAGTGTACCAGGCTTTCTTAAACGGCCTCGCTTCCGGAGGCTTTGCCGGAAAGAAGGTTTTCAAGGGCCGCGTCGATGCCCTGTACACCCAGACCGTCCCCGTCACCGTCTCTGTCTGGGAAATCACGCGCAGATAAACCGGCGTTCCGCAGTCAGGAGACTCAAAGGATCTTGGTCATAAGGGAAAACATGCTTATCTTAATAGAACGGGAACCGCTCCCCTGCCATAAGGGACGGCCGGCTCCCCATTCCTATCAGATCCGGAGGCAGACATGTCTTTCTTCTTCGCCAAAGAAAAAGATCCCGACAGAATCGTCAATGATACACAGATAAGCGACGCCGAATGGCAGACCCGCCTCGGCGTTGAGGGCACGCTCGCCTTCCCGAAGGTCACCGTTCTCGGCAGCGATGACATGAACCGCGACGGCGTGGGCCGCCGCAGAATCCTGAACCACATGCTCCCACAGGAGCGCGTCAGACTGGAAGTGGACTGGGAGGACGTCTACGTACTCTCGAAAATGGGCCGCATAGGCCGCGCTCCCACGGACTTCATCTATCCCATCAAGGCCGGTATGGACTGCCTCGCGCGCCTCACCGGCTTCGATGAAAAGAAACGCCCCCTGCTGGATGTTCTCTTCTCGCCGACAGAGTCCTGCCACTCCCTCTGCTTTGCCATCACGGTCAAAGCGCCGGAGAGTCAGCTTCCCATTATCTGCGCTCCCGTGGACATCGAGCAGAAGTACTTCACCAAAGAAGAACCCAAGGGTGAGAAAGGCAAAGGCGAGTTCTACGTCAACTACTTCGATAAGACTATAGGACAGGTTCCGGATGAACTCACGGACAAAATCGCAGCTATCAAACCTGTGAAGAAGGCGTTCATAGCCGCGGGCAGGACTGAGGAAGGACTCCTCAGAATTGCCTGCCTCTACTAACCTTCTCTCTTAGCCCGGCGAGTTTTCAGGGCGGTATCACTTTGCGGATATCAATCTGCACCACGATGCATTACGCATCTGGTGCAGAGAGCCCGCTACGCATTCTATCACACTCCTGACTGGATCAGCCATCCTGAGACGTGAGCCCTCACCCGACTTAGTCGGATGAGGAGGCACAGTCTCTCCAGTTTTTTTTCGGAGAACTGTCAGTCAGGACACTCTGGTTTTGCTGCTCTCAACAATATGCATGGTTTCTCGCCTGGAGAGGTCAGCATGGAAAGGACGCATTGCGGTCTATATCAGGCGGCTGCCACAGACGACTGCGAGGATATCATGGCCTCCGGTAAGCTTCTGAAGCTCATCCGTGTGTTTCATGGTGTGTCCCAATCCACCCTGGCGGACAGAACGGTATCTTCCGAGAAACACCACCAGTCTGGAGGTCACTGGGCAGAATCCAGGCCATGAGAGCTTTGGCCCTTTTGCGCGCCACTGGCAGCCCAGCGCGGGATGTCTCCGAAGCTCTCAGTCCCGTATACGGAAGACTGACAGAAAAGGAGCTCCTGACGGCAGGCGGGAGGCTTTTTTGTTGCTTCACTCTATAAGAGCGGGGACGGCCAGACTCCCTGGGAGCCCCGCCCGGTTTCATTCCTATCATCTATGGCCTTCGACGTAGCCAGACTCATAGTACGTTTTGTTCGTTCCGGGAACCTTCTGGAACCCTATCGAGGAAAGGTAGCTGATGCGATCCTCCAGAACGATTCCAAGTGCCATTCCCAGTGATGAAGCCCTGCCGGCATCCAGCACCTGCTTCATCAGCTGCGGACGCTGAGCGGTCCAGTTTTTCTGGTCGCTGATGAGAACATCTCTGCCCTGCGGCGTCATATGGACGGTAATGGCCTTCAATCTCCCGTTCAGGAGGCTATCCGCCTCTCTGAGAATTTTATTGTCGTTGAGGTAGGAAATGTATTCCTGTTCAAAGGAGCCGGGGACGGCACTCCGTGGCTTCTGCATTTTCATGGCAATGAGGTCGCCGCTCTCCTCGCTGTAGCTTGCAAGGTACTGTCCCTCGCAGAAGGTATACTCACTTGCCTCCTTGAAGGAACTGCTTCCCGGCTGGGTCACGTAGACCTCCTGTCCCTTGGCTTTCCATTTCGCCGTCTGCTTCCCATCCGGCGTGGTGATGGTCAGCGTGTGGTTGCTGGAGAAGGTATACGACAGATCTGAATTAAGGTTCCGGCATATGTCCTTCAGCTCACCGTCGCCTCCTCCGCACATGTTGAAAACCAGCTGCTGGCTGCTGTTTTTCCCGAACAAGGATTCAAAGTCCGATCCGCCGGCGAAAGATGAATTGGGCATGACGGACAGCATGGAAACACAAAGCAAAGGCACAAGTTTTTTGAACATACTTAGACTCCATATCTCAAACGAAAGTTCTGGAGACCCTCAGAACGAACAAAAATTGCCCCCTCTGTCCTCCGGGCCCTGGGACAGGACAGAGGAGTCAGAACGGTGATACACCTGAGTGTGATTTTCGCATAACCTTATTCTCACTCACGCCATCCCCTCGAGGGGCTGGTGAGGTGGGTCCAATAAACGATCGTTTAGTGGGTCCATTGAGCGATCGCTTGACACAATAGAGCCATGATTGGGCTGACCCTGTACCTGTTCAGCGTATATTAACATATAAATTTATACAAGTAGTTATAGACGTTTTTATTGTGACATATATTGGCGACGCTCTTTTCAATTCCGCCATAGATCACATATCCTTCTTTACAACTTCCCAGAAGCCATTTTTATTGGCGCCATGCCGGATCAGAGAGCCTTCCCGCTTCAGTTTTGCGATCATGCGCTCCACCTGCCGCTGTGTAATGCCCAGTGTTCCGGCTAAAATCTTCGCGGTCAGAGTCCCGTCCTGTTTCAGCAGAAGCAGAAGCTTTTCTCCATTTATACCGACATTCCTATGGCCAGACTGTTGCCCTGCACTCTGCTTCTCAGACAGTTCCTTCAACGCATCCCGGATCATCCGCAACATGAATTCAATAAAAACAGTGGACTGCCCAGCGTTATCCGAAATCTGAAGTACCCGGTAATACTCTTCCTGATTCTTATGCACCAGTGTCTCAATCGGCAGCCAGGCAAAAATGGGCTGCCACTTCTGGAGAATGAGTGACTGCCATAGTCTTCCCGTTCTGCCATTCCCATCCGCAAATGGATGGATAAACTCGAACTCATAATGGAAAACACAACTTTTGATCAGCGAATGATATTTTGACTTCTTCAGCCATGAAAACAGCTGTCTCATCAGCTCTGGCACATACTTTGCTGGCGTTCCAGCGAGAATAAGCTGAGTTCCGGCATACACTCCGACATTGCCGGAGCGGAACACTCCCGCCTCTCTGACAAGGCCTTCCATCATTATCTGATGCGCACGCAGAAGGTCTTTCACACTATAAGGATCAAAAGAAAAAACGGCATCGTAAACCTCATAGGCGTTCTTCACTTCCCGTATATCCTGCGGTGGCCCGAAAACCCGTTTTCCATCGATGACATCCGACACCTGATTCAGCGTCAGTGTATTCTGCTCAATCGCAAGGGAAGAGTGAATAGAACGAATCCGGTTCTCTCTCCGCAGCACCGGATTCGGATGCAGTTCTTCGAACGCGGTGGTAAAGCCGGCATACTGACCAATTTCAATCGTCAGATTGGTAATCTCTTCCGTCACCTGAAAGGGAGGAACATACCCATCACTCATCTTTTATTCCTCCCCTCATGCGGCTCATCTGTCAGATCTGGAAAATTTTCGGTCCGGGTGCAGGATGTCAGGAGTGCTGCGCTTTTCTTCGCCCAGGCGTTCATGCACAGTCTTCCACCGCGGGCTCTTCTCCTGCCGGTTGTTTTATAAAGTACATTCCCTTCCAGTATAAGTCACGCTGTGAGACAGCCGGAAAGCCGGTTCTCACGGGAATCTGCATGAGGACGCTGTCACCCAGCCTCTTCCGTCCCAAAAGCCGCTGCTCTGTTGCAAAAGAGGCGGATTTTTCGTAACTACCGTGCGCAGACAGGGGCCGGTTCCGGACACATACTGCCGAAAAAGCCCTGCCGTATATGACCTTTCAGGCCTGCCTTTCCCCCTGTGGGATGGCAGCAGGGGAAAACACAATGAGAGAAAGCGAAAATACAACATCATGGCAGTTCCAGCGCATGGGGGACAACGATCAGGTTCTCCTGCGCACCGTGGCGGAAATCCGCAGACTTCCAGAGCTTGATCCAAAGCTCTGGGGTGCCCTGAGCTGCCCGGCCGATGGACTGGAATATGACAAAGCCTCCGCGGCCATTCTCGATACGGACGGTGACGGCCGCATCCGCGTGCCCGAAGTCCTCGAGGCCGTGAACTGGACCTGTGCCCGGCTCGCCGACACGGTCGATCTTTCAAAGCCTCAAGCGGCCATGCCGCTCTCGGCCATTGATACCTCAAAGCCCGAAGGACAGCATCTCGGCGCCACGGCGCGCGCACTGCTCTCCCGCCTCGGGCATCCGGAAAACGAGAGCATTAGTCAGGAAGAGGCCCAGGAAGCAGCGGACAGCGTGGATCAGACCCTCTTCAACGGCGATGGCGTTATTCCGGCCTCGGATGAACTCGAACCCGGCATGAAAGAATTTGTGGAAGCCGGTATCGCCGTCTGCGGCGGCGCGAAGGACGCCTCCGGGAAACCGGGTCTGAACGCGGCTCTGGCAAAAGCCTTTGAGGCCGCCCTCAGAGACTGGCTCGCCTGGCGCGATCAGGTGGACGCAGCGGACCATCCTGTCGGCGCGGACACGCAGGCCGCATGGGATCTTCTTGAAGAGATCCGGGCCAAGGTGGACGACTACTTCCTGCGCTGCCGGCTTGCCGCCTTCGCCCCTGGCATCGAGGCGCCTGTCAACGCCGAGGAAAAACTCAGTGCGGCTCTCCAGGAGAACGACCTCAGCGGGGAAACACTCTCCGCCCTTCCCCTCGCTCACGTGACGCCGGACGGCGACCTCCGTCTGGCCACAGGCCTCAATCCCATCTGGCGCGACCGCGTAACGCGCTTCTTCACTCTGACCGCGCCCCTGCTGACAGATCCCCAGAGAGTATCCTGGCAGGACTGGCAGAAAATCAGAGACGCCTTCGCTCCCTTCGGCGCTGCCCTTGCCGCACGTCCCGCCGTGGCCGCTCCAGCTGACGGCGCTTTCTCTCCGGCTGCCGATTCCGCAAAAGCCCTGGACGCTCTCGGCGTGGAGAAAGCCAGGAAGATGCTCGAAAACGGCGTAGAAAAGCGTTTCGAGGAACTCGCTGACAAGGACGTGAACGGTCCTGAGGCAGCCAGGGACATCAAGGATCTGCGCCGCCTCGTGCTCATGTACCTGCACCTCGGCAAACTCCTTCAGAACTTTGTTTCCTTTGTCGACTTCTACAGCCTCGGCGAGTCCGTGACCTTCCGCGCGGGCACCCTCTATATAGATGGCCGCTCCTGCAAGCTCTGCGTGCCCGCGGCTGATCTCGCAGCTCACTCGCGCATGGCCTCTCTGAGCCAGCTCCCCCTGCTCTACTGCCAGTGTACCCGCAGAAGCAACGCTGCTGAAAAGCGCCTCATCATGGCCGCGGTCACGGCAGGCAGCGAAGACTATCTGGTCGAAGGCCGCAACGGCGTCTTCGTGGATAACGAGGGCAATGACTGGGATGCCGTTCTCGTCAAAATCATTCACAATCCCATCAGTATCAGACAGGCCGTCTGGGCGCCCTACAAACGCCTGCGTCAGATGGCGGGTGACGCCATTGCCAAGTACGCGGCATCGAAGGCCAATACCGCCCTTGCTGACGCTGCCAAACTGGCCAAGGCACCGGCCGACAAGGCTCCGGCCGGGGGAGGCTTCGACATCGGCAAGAGCGCTGGCATCTTCGCCGCCGTAGGCCTCGCTCTCGGCGCTCTCGGCACTGCCGTGGGCAGCATCGCCAACGCCCTTTTCTCCCTGACCTGGTGGCAGTTCCCCCTGCTCATCATCGGCATCTTCGTCGTGATTTCCGGACCGTCTGCCCTGCTTGCGTGGCTCAAGCTGCGCAGGCGCAACCTCGCCCCCGTGCTGGAAGCCTCAGGCTGGGCCGTCAATTCACAGCTCCCCATCAATCTCAAACTGGGCGCTGCCCTGACCCAGACTGCCGTACTCCCTCCCGACGCGGAACGCCTGCATAACGATCCGCTCCACCAGGAAAGCGGACACGCCGGATTCTGGCTGGCGCTCATTCTCATCGCGGCCATCGCCCTTGGCGGCTGGCTGTGGTCATCCGGCAGACTCGCGAAGCTTCTTCCGGCCAAACCCGCGGTAACGACCAGCGCGCCCGCTCCCGCGGCTCCGGCTGCCCCTGCTGCTCCGGCCAAGTAGTTCACGCCGGTATCACTGTCCTTTCCGGGGCCCCGCCGCGAAAATAAGCAGAAAAAAAAGTTTTTCCGTTGACAACTTCTGCCTTCCGGTATATCCCCTTTCTCACCTCGGGATGTAGCGCAGTCTGGGAGCGCACTTGAATGGGGTTCAAGGGGTCGAAAGTTCAAACCTTTTCATCCCGACCATATGAGATTACCCCAAAGGGAACCTGATTTTTCAGGTTCCCTTTTCTCGTTTCCGGGGTCTGAAAGAAACTTTTTCATCACGCAGAAAAGGGCAGAAAAGCTCACGGAAAGGCTCTGCCCCGCAGCTTTTTTTCTTTTTCCAAAGCAGAGCAAGATAAGATCCAAAGCGAGCTTGGTTCTAACAGGATCGCGTTGCTCAGAAGGACGAGAGGGGCTTCCGCTGCATTCTTTTGTGTCAGTCAGAACTGACCCAGGTGTTAAAGAAGCGGGCTCGTCACATCCCCACTTCACCAGCCCCGGACTGAAGAGGTGGGGCCAATAAACGATCATTTAGTGGATCCACTGAGCGATCGCTTGCCAATTTGTCAAAAAGGAGCCCAGCCGCACTCGTGATCGCGATCCTAAAAAACTTCACTCCGCCCATCAATAGATAATGACCTTCCAACAAACTCAAGGCCGGCATCCGCGCCGGCCTTTTTTGAGCTCCGGCAGCCTGCCGGAGATTTTTTTGCCGTTCTAAAATTTCTAAATTCTTCTCCCGAACTTCAGCCGGCTCCCACTTGTAGGGGGCAGTTTTCGTTCGTTTAAGGGGTCAGTTATTCTTTCGTCTTACACTTGAACCAGAGAGAGAAGATGCAATGCCCCAGAACAGACTGGAATACTAGCTAATTACCTAGTTACTAGGTAATAACTAGCCAATTATCTAGTTAATTGGCTAGTAACTAGGTAACAATTAGCTAATTAACTAGTTCCCTGTCTTTTTTTATCTACTTACTAAGTATTATCTAGACAACTGTCTAATTTTTGGCTAGTTACTAGGTAATAACTATCCAGATAACTAGTTACTCTGTTTAGTTTGTATGACTGCTGCCTGAGAGGCAATACATGAATAGTGAAGAATTTCAACATCTTGTCATGCATCTCCGCCAAGTAGGCGTTGATACGCAGACATGCGAGGTAAAAGAGTCTGCCGACAAGCTCTCTTCCAGTCTTGTGGAAACACTTTCTGCCTTTGCCAACAGTTCCCGTGGCGGCACTATTATCCTTGGGCTCTCCGAAAAAAATGGTTTCCTCCCAGTAGAAAAATTTTCTGCTGCCAGAATGCAGAACGCTCTTGTTTCTGTAGGAGAGAAACTCACGCCTGTTGTCCGGCCTGAGATAGAAATTTTTCCCCTGGATGGAACAAACGTGCTTGTTGCCCGGGTATTGCCTATGCCCATGGAAGATAAGCCCTGCTATATCACAGCAAGAGGAGTGTACAAAGGCTCTTATATTCGCACCGGCGATGGAGATCACCTCCTTACCAGATACGAAGTAGACAGACTTATCGAAGCCAATCACCAGCCTCTTTGGGATTCTGAGCTAATAGCAGAGGCAAGTCTTAATGACCTTGAAGAAAGGCTGGTACAGCGGGTTGTAGAAAGGCAGAAACTGCTGCACCCCAGGATTTTCGAGCATCTCTCGGAAACTGAAGTGCTTTCCAATCTGCGAATCGTAGCCGAAGACAATGGCACAGTTCGGCCAACATTAGCCGGGCTTTTGGCTCTGGGACATTATCCTCAGAAATATTTTCCTACCCTCGTTGCTACATTTACTCTCTATCCTGACAGCAATGGTGATGGGAATCCAGATTCCCACGATTATCGCTTTATTGACAGTCAGACTCTCGTCGGTGCGCTTCCTTATATCATTGCCGATGCCGTAGAACTTGTCCGAAAGCACATGAATACAGGAGCGGTCATTGAGGGCGCATTCCGCAAAGACCTTCCGGACTATCCGCTCATTGCCGTACGGGAAGCTGTTGCCAACGCGCTTCAGCACAGAGATTATTCCCCTGAAGGGCGGGCATCCGCAGTGAGCATCAATATGTATCCAGACAGGCTGGAAATTTTAAATCCCGGCGGGCTTTATGGCCGCGTAACGTTGGAAGACATAGGAAAGCCGGGGGTAACAGCCAGCCGCAACCAGTTCCTTTCCGCTATTCTTGAAACGACCCCCTATCCGGGAGAAGGATTCGTTGTTGAAAATCGGGGAAGCGGCATCCGAACCATAAAGAACTCTCTTGAAAAAGCAAAAATGTTTCCTGCGGAGATCTCCTCTACACTGACCAATTTCAAGATTACATTCCTCAAACGCCGCCGTGATATTTCGGAGCGGAAGAGCTTTGCCGGCCCCAGACTTGAGCAGGCAATTCTCAATGAGCTGGAAAGTCATGCTTCACTGACTCTGAAGGACATCATAGCATTTTCAGGCTGTTCCCGCTCCACTGTTGCCAACAAAGTCAGGAAGCTCGTTGCTGAGGGGAAAATTGAGCCGTTGGAACCACCCAAAAGCCCAAAACAGCGCTACCGTAAAGTGCGATAGAGGAAAAACTACCATTTTTCCTCCTTCCCTTAACACCTCATCCTGAAGCTGCACTCCCCGGGAAAATTCCGGGACTGTGCGCTGCCACTTTCCGCAGGGTGGCTGATGAGATCTGACGCAGCTTCCCTTCTCTTGTTATCCTGTGTATTTTTTTACTTGTAGCGCTGAGCATTTTATTCCAGATTAGGGAATCAGTTTTGTACCGAACAGCACATATCGGCCCGGCTCGCTGTCTCAGATCTTCCCGCCGGACTCGGAGCGATGCAGGGCCGCCAGCAGGAGAACCTATGCATTCACTCTGGAAAAGTCTTGCTCTGATTCTGATGTTCTTCGAATGGACAGCGGTAGCACGGGCTGTTCCCGTCACGCTTCTTCCGCCAGTTTCACCCTCTGATGTCGTATGCGGCGGAGTTCTGGATGAGGACGCCATGCTGAGAGCGGCCCGCCAGTGGACCACGGCGTGCAATGACGAACTCTCTGCCATAGGTCAGAAGGACGAAGCCGGCGTCATCCGGTCACTCCTTGATCTCAGCGAACAAAAACTTACCGCGCTCCGGAAGTCAGAAATCAGGAGCAGCATGGAGACGATTGCCGAAGCCGTTCTTGAACGCTGGAACAGGGCCGGAGGCAGAACAGAAACGCTGTCGCACTCCGACCAGAAGGCCCTCATTATACTGAGCCGCTTCGGGTTCGTTCCGGTCAGAGAGGAAGGGGAAGCGTATCTCCGCCTGAACCCGGCCTTCTTTTATAAGAGGGTTCAGCTCAGTCCTGAAGGCCGGGCCTTCGCGGACGTTCTCATTTCCCAGCCTCTTTCCAGGGATGAATTCATGGGAGAGGACGGCACCGTCTTTCAGTCCCAGTCCGAAAGAGCCGCCTGGGCCGTGGGAATGGAACGCTTCCTGAAAGATAACGCGGGAAGCCCCTATAAAGCCGACGCACTGAAGCGCTATCACGCCATCATGCACCTTCTCCTCTATAGCGACGTACCCCCGCGCAGACAGGACGGTTCCATGGACAACTGGTCATGGTGGAGGGACGAGATGATGAAGGATATTGTCTGGAGGTACCGCGGCACCCTGACGGGGACCCTGACCGAAGATTTCATCGCCGGCGTTGATGCCAGTGGCGGGAAAGAACCAAAGGATTTGGAGAAGCACCAGTCCGCCAGAATTGACAGCACCTTCGCGCAGGGAGGCACAGCTCCTCAGAAAAGCAGGAACGCCGCCGCTCTTCAGTATCAGGGAGAAGGAGCCATTAACGGCACGATTCCCGTTTCCCTCTGGTTCGAAAGCCGTGACGGAATTATTTCCGGGGAAATCGTCTACACGAGAACGAAGGACCGGACGCCCATCCGGATTCTGGGCAGGGTACAGGATAACGGCCTGCTCCGCCTCCGTGAAATGCTGCCTGACGGCAGGGTTTCCGGCACGATCACGGGAAGTCTTGTTAAAGACACCCTGTCCGGAACATGGGAGGGCCGCCCGAAGATCATCGAAAAAGACGGAGGCGGCGCCGAGTTCAGAAAGGGCAAAACGTACCCCATTAAAATCAGCCGGAGCACCGGAACACATGCGCCCTTCCAGTGGGAGGCCAATCCAGATAAGGCCTCCGGTATCTACGCCTACAGCCTCGGAGATAAATGCGACTACGGCTCGGTTTTTCTTAAGGTGAACGGGGACGGCACAGTCAGATACAGCATCGCGGCGCTCACCGGCGCTCCCCACTACAGAACAGCTGCTTTCCCTGAGGACGCCCTGTCCGGCGAAACGGCCACGGCCGGACTCGATGGCAATACTGTTCTCATCGACGTAGACGAAAAGTGCGCCATAAGGCTAGGTGAATTTTCATTCCAAGTGCAAGATCCTAGGCGGAGTTGCGGAGTTCTTCAGC